>Ga0193717_1000102_pt1 | contig 84774 bp, 81 predicted proteins | sample U2c2metaG_FD_145900 | JGI IMG/M metagenome (GOLD analysis project Ga0193717, IMG submission 145900) | Soil microbial communities from a riparian zone of the East river system, Colorado, United States - U2c2 | ecosystem: Environmental > Terrestrial > Soil > Riparian zone | place: USA: East River... | reverse complement strand
CGTCGGACACCCCACACCCGGTTCCCCACTTGAACTGGCCAGGCTGCATCGGAATCGCTACCTTGAGCTGGCCTGGTGATTGTGGCTCGGGCCGACCTAGTGTTCGCCAAGTTGGTGGCTGCGTCTCCGGATCGTGCAGCAACTGGGGCAGGCTGCTCGATGCCGTCGCGGTCGGCGGTAGCGTTGCCGCATGGCGCGCAACCACGATCCTCAGCCGTCTTCTGCCAGCCCGGCTGAGCTGATTGAGCAGTTCAAGGCCTTGATTGCAGGCAAGAGCTCCGACGAGCTACGCGGACTGCTTCCGGAGATTCTCGGCGCGGCTGGGACGCCAGGGTCGGATCCGTTCGAGCGGCCGCCGGCGCCGTCGAGGCGGCGAGCTCGCCGTGACGAGTTGACTACCTACCAGGTGCGTGTCGATCTCACGGGAACCAAGCCCCCGCTGTGGCGTCGGCTGGAGCTCTCCTCCGACCTGTTCTTGAACGAGGTCCACGAGATCATCCAGATCGCGTTCGGCTGGACCGACAGCCACTTGCACGAGTTCGCCTCAGGCAAGGACTACTACCACCACCTGGCAGAGCATTACCTTTGTCCGTTCCAGGCCGAAGAGGGCGAGACCGGCGTACCAGAACAGGATGTCCGCCTCGACGAGGTCCTCGCGAAGCCAGGCGACAAACTCCACTACCTGTACGACTTCGGTGACGACTGGATGCACGTCATCAAACTCGAAGCCGAGCGGCCGCGGGATGACGACGCTCCCAGAGCACTCTGTATCGACGGTCGCCGTCCTGGTCCGAGTGAGGACTGCGGCGGCGTCCATAGCTACGAGTGGATTACCGCGGCCGTGGACCCGAGCCATCCCGAGCATGCCGCGGCGGTCATCGAGTACGCCCACATGTATGGCGAGGACGCCGACCCCGGCGACTACGCCCCCACCCCGTTCGACCTCGACGAGATCAACAGTGGCCTGGCCGATCCCGATGGCCGCCGACTGGAACTTCTCGGGCTGGTCGGGGTTCCCGGGCCGCTCGTCGAGCTCGCGGAGGCGATCGGTTACCAAGGCGAAAGAGACCTGTTCCAGCAGCTGATCACGGATGCTGACCTGGACGCTGCGATTGAGATCGACGCCGGTACAGCGGCCCAGATGGTCTCGCCGTACACCTGGCTGCTGGATCGGGTCGGGGCCGACGGCATCAAGTTGACCGGGGCCGGTTACCTGCCTCCGGTCCATGTGGAAGCCGCTATGGCTGTTCTCGCACTGGGTAAAGAATGGTTCGGCAAGGGCAATCGCGAGATCCAGACCATGCCTGTGCTCCACCTGCGAGAATCGGCACAGGCGATGGGCCTGCTGCGCAAGTACCGCGGAACGCTCCTACTCACAAAGCGCGGGCGCGAAGTCCGCGATGATCCGCTGGCACTGTGGTGGTATCTCGCCGAACGGATGCCACCAGCCTCCAAGGACGTCTGCGAAACCCAAGCCGGACTCATCCTCCTGACCACTCTGGCCGCGCGATCCACTGGCAGCCCGAACCCGACGATCGCGGAGATTCTCACCGCGATCGGCTGGAGGAGTGTCGATGGAACGCCGATGACTCCGTCGATGGCCGGAAAGGCGACCTGGGAGACCAATTCCGTACTACGCCGGCTCGGCGCCTACATCGATGGGCCGGGCATCCACCGCTGGTCCGACAAGCCCACGCCTGAAGGCGTGACGTTCGCCCGGGCCGCATTACGCATCTGGCCCGGCACGGCATAGTCCTCAGCAGGTCCGCCGGGGTCAGTAATCGTCGCCCCACAACGGCAGGACTGGTCCGCCTGGTCGGCAAGGGTGCCAAAGCGGCAGCATGGCCGGTTCGCGTGGGTAGAGGCGCTGGTCCTCGATCAGGAACCTAGATTCGACGTCACCCTTGAACGGTGGGTTGTCGTAGTCGTAGACGGCGTTGAGTTGGGCGAACTTGTCGAGCGTCAGGTGCGCGTTGTACCAGCTGCCCTTGCCTGGTTGGTGCATCGCTCTCCGAAGGATGGAGGCGGCGAGATGACCGTCCTTGTGGAGCGTGACGTCTCGGTCGAAGGTCCCGCTGCTTCGAGTCGCGATCAGGCCGGTCTGGGTCATGTCACCCGCGCAGGAGATCCGCAGCGTCAGAACGCGCCAGTCTTCCGGTGCGGCGCGAGCCAGTGCGTGAGCGATCTTGGCTAGCAGATCCTTCACTTCGGCATTCATCTCGGCAACTCCTAGCCTTCGGCTGCTCCACCCCCCGCGACGCTAGCTGGCCGCACCGACAACGCTGGTGGTCACGTTTGCAACTGGGTTGCTTGCCCGTCCGACGCCGTACCGATCAAGGCGGTCGCCCCCACAGCGTTCAGAGGTACCGGCTTCCGGGGCCGGAATCAGGCGATGGTGCTGTCGGCCGTAGCTCCGTCGTTGACGGACTGGTGGTATTCGAAGGCCTCCGCGGAGTCGGTGTACTCGAGGAGGTCGCCGGCGATGTCTGAGAGCAGGTCTCGCACCTCCGATGGGGTGGCGTAGAAGAACTCCCTGCGCAGGTTCACCCGGTTGACGCGTCGGTCGGCCAGACGGCGGTGCATCTCAGCCTCGACGCCGACCGCGTCATTGGAGAAGTGAATGGCGTGCACGTCGAAGTTGAACGGCACGGATGCATCCGACAGTTCCTTGATGCGGTCCATCGGCTCCAGGCGCCGGGTCATACCAACCTTGACCATGCGCTCGCCGAACGCGCCAAGATTAGAGATGACATATACATACCCGGCACGGATGTTCGCGGCCCTGTAGTCGACGTCTTCGATGGCTTTGTCGATCTCACCAAGCTCCGTGCGGAGTCGTTCGGCGGCTTCGGTGTCACCTTTGGCTTCCAAGGCTGCGAGAGCATTGGCGTAGTGGGCTCGTTCGCGTTCGAGCTTCTCGCGCTGCCGTTGGAACTCGGCCTGGGCCTGCCGCTCCTCCCGCAGTCGGGCCCGTTCCTCCTTTTCGCGTTCCTTCTCTGCTGCCAGCTTGTCGATGTAGTCGGCCGTCAACTCCATCTCGGTGATGCGCAGCCCGTGGTAGGCCGGATTGATGACGATGTCCATCCCTTGACCGAGGCGTTCGATCGTGGCCTTCGCCTTGGTGAGCCGGTCCCGACCAGAGTCGAGCTTGTATGGGCGCATGCCGCGCACGATGTTGTCGGCCTCGTTGTTGTACGCGCGCAGCAGCAGCTTGGAGAACTCTTTGACGACCTTCTGCCCCTTGGGCAGCGACCCGTCCATGGTCATCTTGGTGGACCCGCTAACAGCCCCGCCGCCGACCCGGTTCATCGTCTTGATCTGGTCCTGCATGCGGGCTAGCTCCGCCTTGTACGCCACGGAGTCATCGAGGGGATGCGTGTACTGGTACACCCCAACTTCCTGGAGAACCAAGTCGTCGCGCGTGGTGACGAGCGCAGCCTGGAGGAATTGGAGCTCGGCGCTCTGTTCGGCTCGTTGGCGGTCCATGTCAGCCAGCGTGGCCTGGTGGGCGGCGGACTCGGTCTCCAGACGGGCGGTCAGGTCGACGCGGCGCTGCTCGAGCTCGATGACGTCAAGGGCGCCGAGGTCGCGCAGTTGGGAGATGAGATCTCCATTCGCGCGGGTAAGGCGCTCCACCTCGGCGCCCAGTTGCCGTGCCTTGCCGCGGGCGCCGAACAGCCCGACCGAAGTGTCAACCGTCGGTTCAAGCGTGAACGCCGTCACTTGGACCGTGGGAGCAGTGTCGGGCGGTGCGGCCATGGCCTGCGCCAGAGGTGCAGGATGCACATTCGGCGCGGCCGACGGAACGCTCTGGGCGAGCGGCGCCACCAGTTGCTCAGGCGCTGCGGAGGCGTTCTCAATCCAGAACTGCCACCCCACGGGAGCCGGCGGCCAGGATGCGTCTGGCAGCCAGCCCTCGGCTGGTCGCCAGTCTGGGCTCGGCGGCGTCGGCCAATTTGGTGGCGAGTTGTACTTCCAATCGACTGTGCTCATCAACAAACTCCCTGTGCGTCTCTGTGCGCGTTTGACACCTCGCGGTTCGCTCGACCGTCCGAACCAGCCACTCCTGCGGCTCTGATGCAGGATGAACCCGCGGCACGGGTGTCAGTCGATCGAGTCCAACTGATGAGCTCCGCTTCAGACTTCAGCGCCATGCGCCATCCCCCAACTCAAGACCCCAACGCGCCCTGGCCCCCCAGCGGCGATCGTCGCGGATCTCTGAGCACAGCACTATGAACCCGTCACGCTCCGTTGCCAAGAGGTTGGTTGCAGATTGTGACAACCATCGGACGTACTCGAACGCGGGCTTCATTCGATCGGTTTCGAAGACCTCGGGGATGACCGGGAGATCACCCCATGTAGGTGATGATCCGCGTCATTGAGAGCGGGCAGTGTGGGCGAGTCAAACTTGACCGTTTGTCGTCCTAAGCACGAATTCGAACACGGCCGGACGCTCCAGAACTGCTGCCCCTGACTCGCGTTTCCGCAGGTCAGGGGCAGCTTCAGTTCTTGTGGCAGGTGCAGGTTCGAGCCTCCGCAGGCATAGGCCGACAGATCTACAGTCCCCACCTATGCATTAGTCATGGCACTGATCCTGGACGATGCCGACTTACCAGGCGTAGTCATCAGGGGCGGTCTTGTAGCCCAGGAAGATCTCGTGGAGCTTGGCAAGGGCCTTCTTGCGGATTACGCCGCCCAGCAGACCACCTGCAGCGGTGACCACGGGATGACGCCGAGGCCGTACTCCTGTGCGGCGGGCAGTACCTCGCGCTCGACGTCGCGCACGATCAGGTTGTAGAGCGACTGATCGCTGACGAGGTCCTAGCCCCTGCGGTCAGCTAAGTCGGCTGGGCGGTCCGCCAGCCGGGTACGAGATTCATGCCCGAGCTAATCCGCCTGCGCCGTGGCCGAGCCAAGCGATGAGTTGCATCTCCGGCTCGTGACGGGGGCCGAGGTGTCCGCCGTCCACCGAGATCAACTCGGCGTTCGGCAGATGGCGTACTAGCCATTCCCCGTGCGCGGCTGGAACCGAGGTGTCGTCCCGCGCCACCATGACTCTCGTGGGTGCCTTGACGTCGTCGAGAGAGAATCCCCAGTCACGGACAGCGGACAGGTAGTCGTCCATGAATCCGCACGGACCCGGCCTACAAGCCTCGTGCACGGCTTCCATCAGCATCGCCCGATCGTTGTCCGCCATCTCCGCGTCACGCAGGCGGGTGCCTAGCCAGGCCAACACTCCCTGCCAGTCGGGCTCCAACGCGGTAGCGCCATGCACCGCATGTTCATATGCACGCCGGTCGTCCTCGTCCATGCCGCCGGAGAAGTCGAGACCCTCCGCCGTGAACGGGGCAACGCCGACGACGACCGCACAGCGGCTCACCCGGTCCGGTAGCAGCGCGGCCGCGGCCAACGCCGACGAGGCTCCACCGGAGACTCCAGCGACCCCAAACTGTTCCAGCCCAAACGAATCCGCGATGGTTCGCACGTCAATCGCCGCGTCCACCGCCCGCCGCCCCGGAACCGGTGTGGAAAAGCCATAGCCGGGCCGGTCGTAGGTGAACACCCGCAGGTGGTTGCGCAGGTAGTCGTCGCCCGGCTCACGCAGAAGCCGGCTCCCGGGCGTCCCGTGCAACCAGAACATCGGGACGCCATCCGGATCTCCCCATACGCAGACGCCCAGCCTTCGACCATCCGGAGTACTGACGACGCTTGTCTGATCGTGCACGGCGACTCTCCATCCATTGAAGGCGACGGATCGCCTCCAAAGACACCCCCAGTAAGGCGATCCGGTTGCTTCAGCATGGCCTCTTCACCCCAATGCCACCACAACTCAGGCTTCGCTACACCGCCGTTTCTCGCAGCTGGGCACCGTCAATCGGACGGTGACGGTTCGGTCCAAGCCGGCGGGGTACCGGAGCTGAGCAGGGATCGACTGACGGGTGGCTCCGGTAGGTGGCCTCACTGCCGGAGTCGTGCAATCCCTCTAGAGCGTGGTCGGCCCGGAGCCGGTTCGAGGGGAGCTGGCGACCGGTCCGGCCACTTCGTGCCCTCCAGCGATCGTCGATCTGCCGTACTGCGATTTGCGCCCGGCCTATTGCGCTTGTCCGACCTCGGAACGCACAAAGGCCCAGGAGCAGCTGCGCGGTGCCGAACACCTGCGGCCAGCCGGACCAGAAGGCGACAAACGTGACCGCCGAGGCGATGGCGAGACCGAGCGCTGTTGCGGACAGCCGACTGGGCGAGCCAGCTCGCGCACGGAGACCGTGCCAGACTGCGATGAGGATCGCGGCGGCCACCACCCCGACGATGCCGTGTATGGCGGTGCCGTCGCCCGGCGAATCGTCGCGTTTTACTCCGGTCGTCAGGTCGAGTCGCCTACCGCTCGGGCCTTCCCGGACCTCACCCCACGCGAGCGAGAGGTCCTCGAACTACTCGCGGCCGCCTGCCGCAATCACGAAATCGCCCGACGTCTCGGCATGTCCGAAAAGACGGTCCGCAACCATGTCTCCCAGGTCCTCACCAAACTCCAGGTCCCCGACCGAACCGCCGCCGCACTCAAGGCGAAAGAGTCCGGTATCGGCTGACCTGCGTCTGAAAATGCGCATCGCCCGTACGACGCTGCTACGGCGTACGGGCGATGCGTTTGGTGCTGAGTTACCAGGCGTAGTCCTCGGGAGCGGTCTTATAGCCCGGGAAGATCTCGTCGAGCTTGGCGAGGGCCTTATCGTCGAGCTTGACGTCGACCGCGCGGACGGCGGACTCGAGCTGCTCCATCGTGCGCGGGCCGACGATCGGGCCGGTCACCGCGGGCTGGTGGAGGAGCCAGGCGAGCGCGACGTCGCCGGGCTCGGACCCGAGCTCATCCGCGAACGCCTCGTACTGCTCGATCTGCGGCCGCAGCTTCTCCAGGGCTTCCTTCGCACGGCCCTCGAGCCGGCGAACGCCCTGGTTCTCCTTGCGGATCACGCCACCCAGCAGACCACCTTGCAGCGGCGACCACGGGATGACGCCGAGGCCGTACTCCTGCGCGGCCGGCAGCACCTCGCGCTCGACGTCGCGCACGATCAGGTTGTAGATCGACTGCTCGCTGACGAGGCCGGTGTAGTTGCGCTTCTCGGCGGCCGCCTGCGCCTGGGCGATGTGCCAGCCGGCGAAGTTGCTGCTCCCGGCGTACAGGATCTTGCCCTGCTGTACTGCGACCTCCATCGCCTGCCAGATCTCTTCCCACGGTGTCGCGCGGTCGACGTGGTGGAACTGGTACAGGTCGATGTAGTCCGTCTGCAGACGCTTCAGGCTCGCGTCGAGCGCGCGGCGGATGTTGAGGGCGGAGAGCTTGCCCTCGTTCGGCCAGCCGTCGCCCATGTCGCCGTAGACCTTGGTGGCGAGCACGGTCTTCTCACGGTTCTTGGGGTCCTTGGCAAACCACTCGCCAACGATCTCCTCGGTGCGGCCGGGGTAGATCGCGCGGCCGTAGCCGTTGGCGGTGTCGAAGAAGTTGATGCCCTTGTCATGAGCGGCATCCATGATCGCGTGCGAGTCCTCCACGCTGGTGTGAGGCCCAAAGTTCATCGTGCCGAGGCAAATACGGCTGACAGTAAGGCCGGTCCGGCCAAGATGAGTGAAGTCCATGACCCCAACCTCCCTCGCCCGAGCTGAGATTTCCAACAGGAGAATCCACTCAGTTCGATCAGTTGTGCTTCTGAGTCTTCGTGTGCACCGCGCACGAAGCCGGCGGAACGATAGGTAAAGCTCTGCGTCGCGTTCGTGATCTAGTTGGAGTTCTTACTGGCTGGCTCGTCGGTAGCGGTCGGCGAGGGTGCGGCAGGCGTCCGTCAGTTCGGTGGGGTGGATGTCGGTGATGTCTGCGTCGAAGGTGGCGAGCAGGCCGGCGATCCCGGCCCAGGACCAGGCGCCGAGGGTGATCCGTGAGTGGGTGGCGGAAATGTGTTGGATGACGGATCCGCCGGGGGCCCAGCGGGCGACGAGGTCGGCGGGTAGTTCCATCACCACGGTGCCGAGGCATGGCCACTGGGCCGGTGTATCGCCTCGGTCGTAGTTGGTCATGACGTACTGGGCCAGGTCGGGGTGTGGGAGTTCGCGGCGCGCGAACGTAGTACCGGTTGGTTGGTGGAGGTGGATCCGGTCCAGGCGGTAGATGCTCCAGGTCGCGGTCGCTGGGACATAGGCGACGAGGTACCAGCGGCCCGCCCAGGTGACGAGGTGGTGAGGTTCGACGCGGAGCGGTGGTATGAAGTCGGGGTCTTCGGGTTGGGGGCGGCGGCCGTCGGCTGTGAGGTAGTCGAAGCTCAGCAGGTGCGCGAGGCGGACGGCGTAGCCGACAGCCCGCAAGGTGCTTGACGCGATGGGTGGCGCCGGGAACTCCCAGGAGTTGCGGATCGCTGTCAGGTGCATCGCGTCGGCCTCGGCGCGCAGGTGGGCGGGCATGACTTGCTTGATGCTGGTCAGTGCTCGGGCGACGGCGTCGTCGATGCCGGACACGCTGGTCGGCGCGGTCTGGAGGGCGACCGCGACGGCGATGGCTTGGTCGTCATCGAGCAGCAGCGGTGGAAGTTTGCCGGCGGCGCCGAGCCCGTAGCCGCCGTCTGGACCCTTGAGAACCCGGATCGGGTAGCCCAGCTCGCGCAGACTGTCCAGGTCGCGGCGCAGGGTCCGGGTGCTGATCCCGAGTCGCACGGCCAGATCCTGAGCTGACCAGGTAGGACGTGCTCCGAGCAGGGATAGCAGTTTGAGTAAGCGCGAGGATGTTGCGGCCATGGGCCTATCGTCTGCTAGGTAGTGGTCATTCCGTGTCCACTACTGGTGTCACGGTGTGTCACATGAGTTCAACTGATGCTTCTGACACCGTTTCCGGCGCGGAGTCCCGCGGCGGTGCGCTGACCGGTAAAGCCGCCGGGATTGCCCTGCTGGTGATCCTGTTCGCCTCGTTCATGGATCTGCTGGACGCCACGATCGTCACGATCGCGGCACCGGCGATCGCAGCCGGGCTCCATTCAACCGAGGCTCAATTGCAGTGGATGCTGGCTGGGTATGTCCTTGCCCTGGGGGCGGGGCTGATCACCGGTGGTCGGATCGGTGACGACTATGGCCGGCGCCGGGTGTTCCTCGGGAGCTTGGCCGCCTTCGCGGTGGCTTCGGCGGCGTGCGCGTTGGCGACGACGCCGGAGATGTTGATCGGAACCCGGGTGCTGCAGGGCTTGGCGGCCGGGCTGATGGTTCCCCAGGTGTTCGGGATCATCCGCTCCTCGTTCCCTCCCGCGGGAATGGCGAAGGCGTTCGGAGCCTTTGGGGCAGTTCAAGGCGTCGCCGCAGTGGCCGGCCCCTTGCTCGGTGGTCTGCTGGTCGACGCGGACCTGTTTGGTCTTGGCTGGCGAACCATCTTCTGGGTGAATGTTCCGCTGGCGGCGATAGCGTTGGTACTCGGTCGACGGGTGCTGCCGGAATCCGCGAACAAGTCACAGACACCGCTTGATGTTCTTGGCGCGCTGATGTCAGCGGCGGGCATTCTGCTGGTACTGCTGCCTTTGGTCCAGGGACGTGACTGGGGCTGGCCATGGTGGGGGTTCACCGTGATGGGCGTCGGGATCCTGCTGTTGTTCGGGTTTGGTGGCTACGAACGATCGGTGGTTCGCCGTGGCGGGCAGCCTGTACTCGATCCGGCCCTGCTGCGGATCGGGAGCTTCCGTAATGGTCTGCTGGCATCGCTGTTCTTCTTCGGCGCCATCGGCGCCCTCTTCTTGACCTTGTCGATCTACCTGCAGAGCGGCACGGGGCGTAGCGCCTGGCAGACCGGGCTGGTGATCTTGCCCTATGCGATCGGATCGATCCTCACGTCGGGCCTCGGCGTTGCCCTTGCTGCGAAGGCGGGCCGCGCGTTGCTGATCATCGGATCGCTGACCTTGGCCGCTTCTCAGGCGTTGCTGTGGGCCGCAGTCCGCGGCGGCGACGCTCCCGGCTACTGGACGATCGCGTTGCCTTTGTTTGTGGGTGGACTGGGCCTCGGGCTTGCAGCTCCCATCCTCGTCAACGTCGTTCTGGCCGGCGTTCCGGGCAAAGACGCAGGAGCGGCAGGTGGCGTTCTCTCGACGGTGAACCAAGTTGGTGGGGCCGCTGGCATCGCCATTCTGGGCACCGTGTTCTTCAGCACCCTGGATACCCCCACCGCGGAGGTCGGCAAACTGGAGATGTTCAGCGACGCGTTCGCCGCCGTACTGCCGGTCGAGATCGTGCTCTATCTCCTAGCCGCCGCGCTAATGCTCCGGCTTCCTCGAACTGCGGCCGCCGGTCCCACCGCGTGACCCAAAAACTGCCCGGCCAACACCCAGGAGAACCGCGATGATCGAAGCGCACAGCTACGACGTGCCGAGCTGGCGGCTAAGGGCCGTATGGACGCCGTAGGCTCATCGCCATGGCGGCAACCATGGTCGATGTCGGCGGTTACAAGCTTGCGGCGGAGATCTCGGGGGAGGGGTCGCCGACTGTCGTCTTCATCTCTGGCACTGCCGACGCCGGCGCGCCCTGGGATGCAGCCATTGCGGCTCACCGGTCTTCAACAACGCTCGTCACCTATGCCCGCGCCGGAATCGGCGAAAGCGAGATGCCAGCTGACTCAAAACCGCGCTCGGTCGGTGCCGCCGAGGAGGAGCTCCGCGGCCTCCTTGCGTCCGCGGGCGTTGGCCGACCGGCTGTTCTAGTTGGCCACTCGTTCGGAGCGCTAATCGGCCTTTACTTCGCGGCGACGTGGCCACAGGATCTCGCTGGCCTCGTGATGGTCGACTCGACAGACATTCACCTGAATCTGGACATCGAGAAGCCTTGGACCGTCATCCCCGACAGCGACGAGGACGGAGGCATATCGTTCGACATGCTTGCGAGTGCGGAAGAAGTCGAGCGCAGTACGGGCCCCCTCGCTGTACCGAGTGTCGTCATCACCAGTCGGGTCGGTCGCTGGCTAGAGATCGAAAGCGTTGAGCACTGGCTTCCCTTTACCCGCGAGGCCCTGGAAGAACGATGGCAACGGAATCAGGCTGCGCTGGCGGCTGAGCTGGGCGTAGTACACAAGATTGCCCGCTTCGGCGATCACTACGTGCAGATCGACGATCCAACCATCGTCGCCGAAGCAATCGACGACCTCATCGACGCGGCTCGCCAGGCATGAGAACCACCCGACTTTCGGACGTCCCGACTAGCGGCCAGTTCGAGGATGCCGAGCTGGTCTGGGACTACCACCGGATGAAGCACGACCTGGAGCCAGTGGATGTCGGTATCGGCTTGGGCAGCCACGATCTCGGCGTTGCGACGTACGCGGCGCAGCTCTACCTGCAAGGCCTGTTCCCGAAGCTCGTCTTCACCGGAGCCAACAGTCGGACCACCACCGCAGGTTTCCCTCGCGGCGAAGCGGTCGAATATCGCGAACACGCCATGCGACTCGGAGTGCCAGCGTCCGCCATTTCAATCGAGCCTCAGGCTACGAACACCGGCCAGAACATCGCATTCACACGCGATCTTCTCGCCGGTAGCGGAGAGCCGGTCGGATCGGTGTTGCTGATCTCCAAGCCCTATATGGAACGCAGAGCCTTCGCGACCTGCCAGAAGATTTGGCCAGACGTACGGGTCCAGTGTGCTTCCGAGCCGATCGGGTTGGCCGGCTACATCGACGGCATCGGTGACGCCAGACTCGTTCTGGAGATGCTGGTCGGCGACCTGCAACGAGTGATCGAGTACCCAGCCCTCGGCTTCGCCATCGAGCAGCGTGTGCCCGACGACGTACACGCCGCCTACAAGCGCCTGATCGCCGCTGGCTACAACAGTCGGCTTGTGCGGTGAACCGTCGACCCGCCCGCCGCTCCAACTCTGTCGGCGATATGGGTCCTGGGGCAGACTGCCTGCATGGCCTTGTTTGAGTTGACCGCTGAGGGTGCGCTAGCAAAAGTTCCGCCGACGAACTTCGCCGCTCAGATGGTGCTCGAGCGGGCCGACCTGCAGTTGGCTCTACGCAGCCACATCGACGTGTTGGATCCCAACCTGCTGGTGGTGGCCGAGGAGTTTGGTGACTTTGCCGACCTACGTCGCCGCATCGATCTGCTTTGTGTCGATCGCGAAGGCGTGCTCGTAGTCGTCGAACTGAAGCGGACCGAAGATGGCGGACACATGGAGCTCCAGGCGCTTCGGTACGCCGCGATGGTATCGACCATGACATTCGATCAGCTGGCCGAGACCTACGGGCGCCACCTGCGCCAGACGGCCCCAGATCAAGCTAGTGCCTCGTCAAGCAACGTTGGGTAGGTAATCGGGTCGGCGGATCTTGGAGTCGGTGGCGAAGTGTCGTTTGGGTTTGGCGTGCTTGTTGCGCCAGCGGACGTAGCCGGCGATTGCGGTCTCTTGGGCGGTGTGGCTGGGGTAGTCGCTGCCGTCGAGGGTGAAGTAGCGCAGGGCGGTGAACTCGTACTCGATCCAGTTCAACCAGGACGCGTTGCTCGGCGTGAACACCAACTCGACCCCGTTGAGGTCGCACCAGTCGACGACCTCGGCCTTCTTGTGCGGCCCGTAGTTGTCACACACGACATACAGCTGCCCGGTCGGGAATCGGTCCCGGAGCTGTTTGAGGAACCCGAGGAACTCCCGCCACCGCTTGCGATCTCGGAACCGGTAGAACATCTGCCCGGTGGCCAGATCCAAGGCGGCGAACATGTGCCGCACCCCGCCGGTGCGGTTGAACGTGGCCCGCAGCCGGGCCGGACGAGCGGTGGGGAACCAGCCCCTGCCAGGCCTGGGCTGAAGGTTCAACGGGCCGAACTCGTCGGCACAGATCACCCGGCCGTCTGCCGGTGGATGGTCGTACAGGTTGAGGACGCGGGCCATCTTCTCGGTGAAGTCCGGGTCCTTGCTGGCCTTCCACGTCTTGGTCGCCTGCCACCTGATGCCCGCCGCACGGAGGATCTGGCGCACCGACTCGGTGCTGATGGCGATGCTCTTGTGCTCGGCCAGGTACTCGACCAGCTTCGACAAGCTCCACGTGGTGAACGGGCGGCCCAGCTGCTGCGGCGGAGTCTTGGCGACCCGGCAGACCGTCTCACGAACCGGGGGGCCGAACCTCGCCGGACGGCCCCCGCTCCATTTTGGGTCCAATGCCGCGAACCCCTGCTCGTTGAACGCGTGGATCACCTCCCGCGCGTACTGCGGCTTCATCGCGAACATCGCCGCCGCCTCCGACGCACTCCTACCCTGCCCAGACGCCAGCACGATCCCCGCCCGGCGTAACCGGACCCGGTCCTTCGTGGTCCGAGTGATCCGCACCAGACGCTGCGCTTCCTCGGGTTCCAGCGAGCGCACGAACACCTCAGGCTGTCGAGCCATCACCACCTCCGCAGCAAGCCTTCAGACTCACCACCGAACCGGTCAACCCGACACGGTTACAACCCCAACCTTTCTTGGAGAGGCACTAGCCGTGACGGAGAAGTTTGCCGAGCTGAGCGAGATCCTGCGAAAGCTGACAGGTATCGCCACCCGAGCCTGGCTGGAAGAGATTCACATCTCCGCGGAGATAGCCGAAGATTTGCAACGGTGATGTGTGTGCAAGATAATAACCTGTAGCAGCTGCGACTCAACTCGGTTATGGTTCCTACCACGTGCTTGCCATGGTTAAATGAAGTAAGAACTAAACAGCGTGGTGCTGGAGAGGAAACATCGTGAAGGAAGCTGGGGAGGATCCACGCGCCGCGCTTGCGAAATGGGCCAATAAAAGCGACGAGTGGCTCCGGTACATCGCGCGCCAGGTGATCGCGACGACCCGGGAGCTTCCGGCTACCGATATCGAGCACGCCTATAACCTCTTTCGTCAAGAGAAGCTGATCGACAAGCGAAAGCTGGACGTCGAACCAGAGTTGGCGGTGACTACCGGTCAAGATGAGGCCGAAGAACCGCTAGCTATCTCGAAGCTTTCTGAAGTGCGGGGCGTGAACGCACTTGTTCCCGGAGCGGTTATCGAGCCACACGCAGGGCTGACGATCCTGTTCGGCGAGAACGGGACGGGCAAGACAGGCTATGCGCGAGTCTTCAAGGCGCTCGCCAACAGTCGAACGGCCGACACTATCCTTGGAGATATTTCTGCCCATGAAGACCTGAGTAAGTCAGCTGTAATTGACTACACTCTTGGATCTGAAGCTCACCAGGTGACATGGGGTGGCGAGCAAGGGCTGTCGCCGTTCACGCGTATGTCGATTTTCGATAGCCCGGCCGTCAATGTGCATCTGGACTCAGACCTCGAATACGTTTACGTGCCCGCGGTTCTGTCGCTCTTCAACTATGTCAGCCACGCGATTCGAGCCGTACAGAATAAGCTGGATCAGGATATTGCCAGCTTGAAGACGGCAATCCCTGGTTTGCTCGCCCGGTTCCCGAGAGAGTCGAATGTTTATCCGCAGATCGAGACGCTGAGCGCTGCGACCGACCTAGAAGCGCTTCGCAAGCTCGCTACTTTTGGCGATGAACCCAGGACGCAGTTGGAACACCTCGTGCAGGCGGTTGCTGCGCTTGAGGCAAACACGGTGGCGGCCCAACTTCCGGTTCTGCAACGCCTTAGTGCGGTATTGCGGGAAGCGGAGACGGCAGCAAAGTTCTTGTCGGTCTTCGATGCGACGGCGTACAACGACAACTTGGACAAGCTCGCCGCATTCCGAGGCGATCAAATACAGTTGCGTGAGCAGCTTTTCATTGCGGCGTCGCTTCCGGCTGCGCCAGACAACACATGGTCGGCGTTCATTGCTAGCGGTGAGGCTACAAGCAGCACTTGCAGAGCGAAGGCGTGCACGACGAAGACCGCTGCTTGTACTGTCGTCAACCCCTTGCCGCTCCGGCGCTAGTCCTGCTCGCCCGATACAGCGAGTACCTGGAGGACAAGTTGAGCGGTGACATTCGAGCTTTGGAAGAGGCTCTGTCAGTGGCTCAGTCCTCGGTAAAGTCACTCATTGGTCCTGGCATGCTCTCGTTCATCTCGGAGCAAGAGGTTCTCGACGAACGCGTCCCGCAGTACGACCTACTTGCTCGGGTGAAGTCCTTGGGTGAAGCTTTTCAGTCCGCGATTGGTGAAGCCAAGCCGGTAGAGGCGAAGTGGACCGAGGAGGCTGCTGGCGCGTTGGGTGAGGTGCAGAAGGCTCGGATCGCGACGGTTACTCTGGTCGAAGGGGTACAAAAGCAGCTAAACGACCGTACGGCGGCCCTCAAAGAGAAGAAGGCCGAGCGAGTGGAACTGGCCGGGCGGGTGGAACTGGCCGCCGTCTGGGAGCAGGTTGAGTCAAAGGTCAAGGGTGAGGCACTGGCTGCCCGGATCGCGATTCTTGTCAAGAAGATGGCCGTCTACCTGCGACAGGTCACTGAGTTGGCTAAGAGCGCCAGTGATCAGCTTATCAATCAGAGTTTCGACACCTTGTTTGCTGAGGAGTGCAAGCACCTCCGAGCACCAGCGTTGGATGTTCAGTTTGTTGGTCGCGAGGGGAAGCCGCACCGCCGACGGACTCTTGGTGGAAGTTACAAGCCTTCAAAGGTGCTTTCAGAGGGTGAGCAGAAGGTTCTTGCTATCGCTGACTTCCTCGCCGAGGCGCGGTTGACGGGAATCACTGCTCCTATCGTCTTTGATGATCCAGTGTCGAGCCTTGACCATCGACGCATCAATGAAGTAGCACATCGGATTGCCGGACTGACTGACAACAACCAGGTGATCGTCTTTACGCATGACATCCTGTTCGCAACGAAACTACTGTCGCTGTTCGAGAAGTCGAAGCGCTGCACCTACTATGCTGTGACTGATGACGGGGGTAAGGGCCATGTTGCGCCTGCTACCGGGCCACGCCTGGATAGCCTCAGCGATTTGAAGAAGCGAATCAACAAGAAGATCGCGGCGGCCGAAGCCGTAGACGGAGAAGCGCGAGACGCGCTAATCCGTGAAGGGTACTCATGTATGCGTTCGTGGTGCGAGGTGTTCACTGAAGATGAGCTCCTCAACGGTGTTACGCGTAGGTATCAGCCGAATGTCCGGATGACCACTTTGCCGGATCTCAAGTTGGGAGCGATGAAGCCTGCGATCGACGTGGTGTTCCGCATCTTCGAGGAGGCTTGTAGGCAGACCGAAGCCCACTCGCAACCACTGTTGTCGCTCGGGGTCTCGTCGACGTTGGCTGACCTCAAGGCGCACTGGGCGGAGCTAGAAGCATGTCGTACCGAGTTCCTCGGGGCCTGATGTCGCGCCTCAGGGGCGTCCGTGCGAATCTCGCATCTTTATACCGGCGCGTTTCATCGCCTTGTAGGTTGTCGAGTGGTCACGACCGAGTCGCCTGCCAACTTCCACGAGTGAATATCCGTCGTTGTAGAGCATCGTTGCTCGTCTGAGTTCTGACTCCGTTATCCGCGGGTAGCGGACGTTGATGCCGGCTTCTCGGAGGACCTTGACGATGCTCTTCTGCTCAGCGAGAACATCGAGCCGATGGCTGCGGACGATGGCTGCGGCTTCGTGCTCGACCACGATCCCGGCCAGAATCTCACTGTCAAGCCTCTCGTCCAGCGTGTGAACTCGTGGGGTGGTGTGGCTTCGGCCACTGGTTTTGGGTGTTGTTTCAAGTGCGACTGGCAATGCCAGTTTTGGAGCTTCTCCAGCAGTAGGGCTGGTTCGAGTAACGGGACATAACCTCCACAATCAGTGTCGTTCTCGAACCGGAGCCGAATCAAGGCGACCAGAGCCCGATCCCCGAGAGGTTCTGGATGGAAGGTACGAACCTCGACAGACTGCCGTCAACGGATCTGACACCGTGTCACGCCTCGGTCAGGCGACAACGGATGCCGACTGGAAGAGATCGGTGGGCATGGGGTGGTCTAGGCGCCAGGTGATGGCGATTGGGCGGTCGCCAGTATGAGTGGTGTAGGTGGCTGGGCCTAGGAAGAGATAGGGGGAGGTGCCTAGCTCGTTGAGTTTGTGTTCGCGGGCGAGGATGAGGATGTTCGAGCCCTGGGCGCGGTGGTTGATATAGCGCTGGCCGGTTGCGGAGGTAGCCGATGTGGTGCTCTGGGATTCCCAGTGGAACAGCGTCGGGCTAATGGCGTAGTCGCGGTACATCGTGGTTGGGGAGTAGTCGGCCTCCGACTTCGTGAGGGTTACGAAGAAGGCGTCGATGCCGGATTCCTTTGAGGACAGAACCCCCTCGCGGAAGCTGCTTGGGCGGCGTTGGGGGCTCGCGTAGTTGAGGGCGGCGAGGATCTCTTCGCGTTGGTATCGCGCGTGTACGCGTAGTGGGATCTTGCTGAGCACGCCTGAGAGCTCGAGGGTTCGGTGTCGAGCGCGGTCCATGGCGAAGTCGACGACCTGGATCAGCTCGTCGCGTAAGGCTTGCTCTGCGCGGAGTGCGTCTAGACCAGCGTCGTATGAGGCGAAGCCGCCGCCGTCAGGCCAGAGGGAGAAGAAGAGCATGCGTGCTTGGTGGCGTTGCGACTCAGTTAGTTCGCTGTACGTGGGCGCTCGGTCGTCCAGGAGCAGGTTGTATGTCCGCATACGGTCTGGGTCGTCGACATGTGCGAGGGCGCGCACGCGTTTGAGCAGTTTGGATTCGCGAGTTGTGCCGTCACGCGTTGGAAGCCCTGCGTCTCGTCTGAGCGCCGTCCAGCTTCTTCCGCTGCGCAGGATGTCGCTGATGTCGACGCCGGCCTCGCGGACAAAGGTCGCTAGGTCCTGGTCACCATGGGATCGAAGTTCACTAGTCATCTCGCGCCAGCGTCCCGTGACTTGCGTGCGGAGGTTCTCTAGGACTCTTTCTTGCGAGACCTTGTCGAGGACGATTTGGCAGCCCGAAGGCAAGAAGGGGAACCCCAACTCGACCTGGCGCTGGAGGCCTCTGCGTGTTTCGCCCGTGAGAGCTCGGAAGCGCTTGTCGAAGCGGAACTCCTTGCGCTGGTGACCGACGAAGTCAAGGGCCGTCAGGACGGCCTTGCCCTGTGCTTGACGCAGGCCGCGGCCAAGCTGCTGTAGGAAGACCGTGGGGCTTTCGGTCGGGCGTAGGAAGAGGACGGTGTCGACCTCTGGAAGGTCGAGGCCCTCATTGAACAGATCGGCCGCGAAGAGGGCGTTCACTCGACGGTCCTTGAGGTCCCGAAGAGCTTGGTCGCGCTCAGCGATCAGCGATCGCCCGGATACAGCGAGGGCGGGGATGCCCGCATCGTTGAAGACTTTGGCCATGTACTCCGCGTGGGCAACCGAGACGCAAAAGCCGAGCGCGCGCATGGCATGTACATCGGTGAGCTTGTCTTGGAGTTCTCGCAAAACGATGGCTGCGCGTCGGTCGTTGCCGGTGTATAGGCCCTCGAGTTCCTGCTCGTCGTAGCGGCCACGCTTCCATTGCAGGTCGGCGAGACTCGTGCCATCGGCGATTCCGAAGTAGTGGAACGGACAGAGGAGATCGTCTGCTAGGGCATCCCAGAGTCGAAGCTCAACAGCAGTTCGACCTCCGAAGTAGGACTGGAGATCGAAGCCGTCAGCGCGCTCGGGTGTCGCGGTCAGACCGAGCAGCTCAACAGGTTGGAGATGACCTAAAAGCTTTCGATAGGTCGGTGCCGCGGCGTGGTGGAATTCGTCGACGACGACGATGTCGAAGGATTGTGCCGGCAGCGTGGTGACGTCGTAGCTCGTGAGCGCCTGTACCGAGGCAAAGACGTGGTCCCAACGGTCGGGCCGTACGCCAGAGAAGTACTCCTCACCGAAGCTGGCGTCGTTGAGCACCTCGCGGTAGGTGCGCAGTGACTGCTGGAGGATCTCTCGTCGATGAGCAATGAACAGGAGAGAGGGCGGCTGCTCACCGCGGGCCACGGCTGCGTCTCGAAGACGTCGATAGTCGAGTGCAGCGATGACGGTCTTGCCGGTCCCTGTCGCAGCAACTACAAGGTTGCGGTGACGATCGTGGACCTCGCGTTCGACCGCGATCGCCTCGAGCATCTCGGCTTGGTAGGGCCGCGGTCGCACCTCCAGACCCGCCAGCGTAATGGTCACGCGGTCTGTCGCCTTGCGATTGCCTGCCTCCGCTAGGGCGTCGTCTAGACGGTCGCGGTCTCGCTCGGGATCGTAGGCCTCGAAGGTCGAGTCGTTCCAGTAAGTGTCGAACGTGGCGCCGAACTTGTTGAGGAGACTGGGGGTCGCGATTCGTGACAACCGAACGTTCCACTCGACTCCATCCAGGAGTGCGGCGCGCGAGAGGTTTGAGGACCCGACGTATGCAGTGTCGAAGCCCGTGTTACGACGGAAGAGCCAGGCTTTGGCGTGCAGCCGTGTGCGGAGTACGTCGTACTGGATCTTTACCTGGGCACCGAGGTCATTGACCAGTCGATCCAGCGCGTGGCGGTCGGTGGCTCCCATGTAGGTCGTGGTGATGACGCGAAACGGTCCTCCGCGTTGCCGCAGGCGCCGCAGTTCGGGTTCTAGCAGCCTCAATCCATACCACTTGACGAAGGCGCAGAGGAGGTCAACTTCGTCAGAGGTATCGATCTCGGCACGTAGCTCAGATCCGAGCGCGGGCTCTCCGTGGGCGTTCGTGAGGAGCGCGGCGTCCGACAGAGGAGTAGTAGGACGCGTGTCGCCAGGCTGATGCACGCCGGCGCCGGCCGGTAGGTAGAGCGCGAGCAGCTGCCTTGGCTCACCGTCTGGAAGTTTGTCATTCGGCGAGGGGAGACGTTGGAGCAGGTCATTGACGAGCGCTACTCGCTCCCCATGGTCACGAGTTGCGGCGAGCGTACGCAGGACGGCGTCGCGAACATGCCGAGCAAGGACCTCGGGCTGGTCGGCATCGGCGACGTCCTGAAGTGCGGACGTAAGACCCTCCGTCTGGTCGAGAGCTCCGAGCAGGCCGTCCGTCACGAGCGCGTCATAGATTCCTGGCTTCATCTGGTCACCACCTCGCGGGTAGTTTGCCAGATCAGGCCGACATTCTCTGGACTACACAGGAGCCGAGCGTGTTCGCGGCACCTGTGGATATGGGCTCGCGAGATTAAAGGGTAGCTACTTGGAGTATGGCTGATTCAGTCGCCATATGACCGCTGTAGAGATGATCCGAATGCGTCGAATTCCTCTCAAAGGAACGCCAATCTTGGTGCGGTGATTCGTCGCCGAGCTCCACTCGGGCAGTACCCACAGCCGCGCGTTACTGCAAGTGGAGCCGGTTCTCGTTCAGATACGCTTCTCAATCGAACATGGAGTAAACCACCGTCTTCGACGGCCAATTAGAGTTCACCAAGTATTTCGTCGATATCGGCGAATCCAATCAACAATTGTTGAACACCTTGGTACTCATCGCGCGGATCTGCCTTTACTGTCAGTTTCGTTCCAGACTGGTGCGCAAAATCGCCGCGTTGTGCCGCCCATGAGTCGATCGAAGCCAACCACGTCATATCGATCTTGCCTTCCTCCACTCCGAGCGGCAGAAGTAGTTTCAATAGGTTCCGCTCGCGTACCCCATGGTTCTGTGAGCGCGCATAGGTGGTAAGAGTATTCTTGGCCCGATGCAGTCGAGCTGAGAGATCTGGCGCAGGATTCTGACGTGGTGGCATCAGCAATGATGTTGGCGATTCACGCTTGGCATCATCGAAAGCAAGGAGGCCGATAAGGCAGGGGCGGATGACCCGCGTTGCTTGCCAGGATCGGTAGCTCCTGTCCGCAACCTCAACCACACGGTCTTCAATATAGGATTCGAATTCTGCGTGAACGAGCAGTCGAAATGCACGTGCACGTTCATGAATTCTGTCCGGGTAGAGCCCGGTTGGATCGAAGCGCCTGGGCAGGAGATGGCGCCGCAATTCTCCGATCCTCCTGGTGAGAACTCTATATCGTTTGGACTTCATGATACGGAGGTGCCGGGATCGATCCGGTTCTCCGCAAGGGTGGGAACGCGAATTTCGCGTCCAAGGGCTTCCGATAGCGCAACTCCCCAGGCGTGCAAACGTAGGTACGTGGCGCCAATCGTCTTCGTGGTCGACTGGACTGCTCGAACGAAGTCCGGATTAGTGTCGCATAGTTGCTTGAAGGCAAGAAGGACATCGTCCGCGTTGTCCCGGGCCTCCTGCCGAATCTCTGCGTCGGAGAAGTAATACATCACGACGTCGAAGACTGCGCGGTTAAAACGGCGCTCGAAGTGGTCAGTTTGCCAGCGGAAGTAGGCGTTGTCGCCGAATATGTCGAAGGCAGCACTGATGGAATCATCGAACTCGCTTGCAATGTCTCGGATTCGTGTCTCGTTAGCGAACCACCCCTTGTTTAGACGGGCGGTCGTGGTGTCGAGAAACTGCTTCAAGCTTCCTCGGTACTCCGCCAGATATAGCCGAAATGAGTAGTATCTCAAGAGGAGCTCGACGTCACGCATTCGGAAGTCGGGTCTAGTGATGCGTAAAGCTCGCTGCATTTCATTGCTGTCTGCTGTGTGATCGTCGATAAAGTCAGTAAAATCCCCAGGATGTAGCGCCTGGCGCAACTCTTGGGGAGACAGCTTTACGCTTCCAGTATTCAATCGTAGAAAGACCAGATTTAAGAACGCTTCATTAGGCCAACTTCGGACAACGACGGTCCGGATTGTCTGGTTTAAGAACGCATTTAGATCGTCGATATGAGCTGCATCAGAGTCCAGTTTTTGGAGTGTCTTTCCTTTCAAATCTTCGCGCACATCTAGTCCGCTTAGGCGCAGTTGCCTAAATTCTCCACTAGCATCGGGTTCGCCCCCGAATTGCGAACCCTCCGCGAACTGCCTAAGAGCGAGTAGGCGTTGTTTCCCGTCGAGTACCACAAATGCGCCTCTGCGTCGCTTGTCTTCCGCGAGGACTAGCTGAGGGATCGGCAAACCTAGTATTAGGCTTTCGATAAATCGGCTTTTGCGGGTCCTGTCCCAAGCGTCACGTCGTTGGAATCGAGGATTGAGTTTGATATTGCCCCGACGGAGCTGGCTTAGCATTGTCTCTGTCGTCCAGTCCGTGTCGGTTACGACCGCAGACACGATGTCGCTAGGCGCGACAGGTTCCTCGTCGTCTTCGACGTCACCCCAGCCGTTATCCAACGCCAGTTGCTCTGTCGGATCGATGTCGCCCATGTAGCTCCTCGTCAAGAATGCGTTCACGGACCGGTGTCCGATCGGGCGACCGGTGCCGATGGGGCGGGCGCTGCACCACTCCCAGATGCGGAGTGACTCGCGACCACACAGCGTGGTTCAGTGTCTCAATCGGTGGCGAGCCCAGCATCGTTACGTCGAGAGGACCGCGTTCGAAGGCTGTCACACCAATGTGATCTACCGTCTCGCAGAACGGGTTTCCACATCGCCAGTGAAGTGCTGGATGAGCCGAAGGTGGGCCAAGTTCCACGATTGATTCTAGGTCTCGTCGAGTGTCGAGGGAGGTTGGTGAGCTGGCGGAGCTGTTCCAGTGGCTACCTGCCGACGCCGCGGTACAGAGAATCAGCGCTAATCCGCTGCGCCGACGAGTGGAGGAGGAGATGACGGACGTGCTCGCCTACCTCGTGCGTCTGGCCGATGTCCTCGATATCGATCTGATGGACGGGGCAGGGAAGAAGCTTGAAACTCAGCCGAGCGCCTCCCGCGACAGAGCTTCGCGGGAGGCGCCAGGGGATACTTGATGCCAACTGAACCCGCGATCACATGGTGCTGAGCGAAGGGGCTCCGATGCTATGTTGCAAGCGAGTGGCGAGGGGGAGCGATGTCGGTCTACGACCGCCCGGTGTGGCAGCTGATGCAAGAGTTCGCGGCCGACCGCCCTGGCCAGTTCCGCTTCGCTGAGCTGGAATCGTGGTTCCGAGATCGGTATCCGGCTGTCCAGGCGCCCACTTTGCGAGCACACCTTCAACGGATGACAGTCGGCAACGGCGCATCCGGACTTCCTTCTGTCTTCGATCGCATCGAGCATGGGCTATATCGAGCGGTTCCGCGTCAGGATCAATCGAAGCCCACTGCACTCACCGCGCCGCTGACGGCGGCATCCGCCGACGTAGTCCTCATTACGTGCGTGAAGACGAAGCTGAGCGTGCCAGCCGCAGCCAAGGACCTGTACATCTCAGCACTTTTCCAGAAGCAACGGCAGTACGCCGAACGCTCGGGTGCGACGTGGTTCATTCTGTCGGCAGAGCATGGCCTCGTCAGGCCCGAAGAGTGGCTGGCCCCGTATGAGCGTTACCTACCCGACTGTCCGCCGAGCTACCGCAACGCGTGGGCTCAGTGGTCGGCAGCTCGGCTGGAGTTGCTGTTGGGAACCATCGCGGGCAAGACGATCGAGATTCATGCGTCCTCCCTCTACGCATCCTGCTTGACGCCAGCGCTTCAGACTCTCGGTGCAATCGTCAGCACGCCTCTTGCTGGGCTTGCTCAGGGACAGCGGCTCGCGTGGTACGGGTCAGCTGTAGAGGGCGCGTCCAGCAGCCGCCCCACAAAGCCGCCGCCAGACGACCAGGTTGTGAAGCCTGCGCGTGCCTCGGATGCGATCGTGGCCGTCACGGTCACTAAGTTGCTAGACCAGACACAGTCTCGTGGGCCCGCCGAGCTGAGGCGAATGGGTAAGAGCGAGATGTCTGCGCCGGGGCTTTACTCCTGGTGGGTTGATGCCCATGGTGCTGGAGACCTCTCGGCGGGGCTTGGGGTTGATGTGCGGCCCGGGCTTGTGTACGCCGGCCAGGCGGGGGCGACCCGCTGGCCTAGCGGACGTCAATCGGCGAACACCTTGTGGGCACGCCTAGTCGGGATGCACCTGGACGGGTCGGCTGCGTTCTCTACCTTCCGGCTTACGCTCGCCTCGGTACTTCGGGAACCGCTGGAACTCGAACATGTTGATGATCCCGCCGTTACCGAATGGATGGAGAACCATCTCTGTGTGATCGCGGTAGCCGTAGAGGATGCAGACAGCTTGATGTCGCTCGAACACGAGGTCCTCGATGAGCTCGACCCGCCGCTGAACCTGTCAGGCCGAGCACCGACTCCTGTACGGCGCCGGTTGAGCCAGCTAAGGCGAGAGATCCGGTAGGACGGCTGGACTTGCGTATGTTCGACTAGAGCCGATCCGAGTAGCTCTTCTGCACGGCGTCCAGGTGAGCGCGAACATCGTTGTTCCAGATGCCAGCCACAACGCACGTGTGCATCGCCTGCTCGCCGAGTACTCACCGGCCATCTCCGTTCGACTGCTAAATTCGCTGGCCGATGGTGAGAAGTCGGTCGATGTGATCCATAGAGTCCTTGTCGAGCTCAAAGCAGAACCTGTCAGCATGACTTTGACCGCCGGCGTGTCCGGCTAGAGGACGGCCTACCGGCTGCCGTCAGGCCGCGTCGTCAGCTTCAAACAGATCCGGCCCGTGCGTCTACCAGAGACATGCGCTGGCTTGCCGTTTCAACAACGGGACTGACTGTGAAGAAGGCTATTACGGCGTCCGGTTGTATCGCGATCGCCGGGGTGGATACCAGGTCGGTGTCTGCGTTCAGCGCATGGACCTGTGCCTTCCTGTGGAAGAGTTCGTCCGTAGCGATCTAAGGGCTGAGATCCTGTCGCTTCGTGAGTCCGAGTTCCGTCAGCTTGCCGCGAAGTACGCGGCCTCTTAAGAGAGGAACCAGCTGCCGTGCCGATTGAGTTCGAGGCGAAGGTGTGGATGTCAAGCCGGACGAGTTGGCGGACAAGATCGTCGGCCTTGGTGGCCGTCGGGTGGGGTACGCATTGATGCGGCGGTTTGTCTATGACATCGAGGCTGGTGACGGGGCGAGATGGATCCGGCTGCGAGACGACGGGGCTGCAGTGACCTTGACGGTCAAAGAGATCGAGCACGACGGGATCGATGGGACGACTGAGACCGAGGTCTTGGTGGGGGACTTCGAGACGGCGAACGAGTTGCTTCGGCGGATGGGGTTCGAGGCCAAGTCGTATCAGGAGAATCGCCGGGAGAGTTTTGAGCTGGCGGGTGCGCGTCTGGAGATCGATCGGTGGCCGCTGATTCCGCCGTACCTGGAGGTCGAAGGGGATAGCCGCCGGCATGTGGTCGAGGTCGCTGCGATGCTTGGCATTCCCGAAGATCGGCTGACTGGGGAGAACACTGTGAAGGTCTATGCGCGCTACGGGATTGACCTTGGATCGATCCGGGACCTTCGCTTCCAATAGACCTCAGTCCGATCCTGCTCCGGATCGGACTGAGGTGGCGGCGGGTTTCAGACCTCTGGCTGCAGCGTCCTGAAGAAGGTGCGGAGGTCGTCGGTGAGTAGGGCTGGGGCTTCCATGGCGGCAAAGTGGCCGCCTTCCTTGTGGTCGAACCAGAAGGGGATTTGGTGGGTGGGGTCCATCATGCGGCGGAGGACGGGATCTGTGTTGAATACCGACCAGCCTGCCGGGACGGTCGAGGGGGCGAGCCAGTTGAGGCCGGAGTGGGCTGCTTCGTAGAGGAAGCGGGCTGCTGTGGCGCCGGTTCGGGTGAACCAGTAGAGGGTGATGTTGGTTAGGAGGTGGTCGCGGTTGACTGCCTCGTCTGGGGTGGTGGCGGAGGGGTTCGTCCAGGTTTGGAATTTCTCGGTGATCCAGGCGAGTTGGCCGACGGGGGAGTCGGTCAGGGCGGCGGCGATTGTTTCGGGGCGGTGGGATTGGAGGTCTAGGTAGCCGCGTTCGGCTTTCCAGGACTCGCGCTCAGCGTTGACGACGGCGAGTTCGTCGTCTGTGAGGTGATCGGGGATGGGGAACTGGTCGCCGGCCAGGCCTAGCGAGCCGCGGTCGCTGTTGACGAGGGTGCCGATGACCGACTCGGGGTGGAGGGCGGCGAGTCGGCCGGTGATGCCGGCGCCTACGTCGCCGCCGTGGGCGCCGTACGACGTGTAGCCGAGGCGATTCATGAGCTCGGCGAAGGCTTCCGTAGTACGGGCGACCTCCCAGCCGGCAGAGGAGACCGGGGTCGAGAAGCCGAAGCCGGGGATTGACGGGATGACGAGGTGGAAGGCGTCGGCTGCTGAGCCGCCGTCGGCGACGGGGTTGGTGAGCGGGTCGATCAGCTCGAGGAACTCGACGAAGGATCCGGGGTATCCGTGGGTCATGAGCAGCGGGGTCGCGTCGGGCTCGGGGGAGCGGACGTGGAGGAAGTGGATCGTCTGGCCGTCGATCTCGGTGCGGAACTGGGGATGCGAGTTGAGCCGGGCCTCCTGCGCGCGCCAGTCGAAGTCGTTGCCCCAGTAGGTGGCGAGTTCCTTCAGGTAACTCAGCGGTACGCCGCGGCTGAAGTCGGTCGCTTCGGTCGGCGCCGCGTCGGCCCAGCGGGTGTTGGCCAGGCGGGAACGGAGGTCGTCCAGGTCGGCTTGGGGGATCTCGATGCGGAAGGGGCGAATCGCTGAAGTGTTCATGCCTAGAACGTTAGAAGCGATTGCGGAAGACTTTCTTCCGCGATAGCTGAGAAGATCTGAGGATGTTGGAGACCTCGGCACGACTCTTGAGACTCCTCTCGTTGCTCCAGAAGCAGCGGGACTGGACTGGACCCGACTTGGCCGAGCGACTTGGGATCTCCACGCGGACGTTAAGGACCGACATCGAGCGGCTGCGGACGCTCGGGTATCCGGTGCACGCTCAGCCGGGCGTTGCGGGCGGGTATCGGCTGGGCGCGGGCGCTGCGCTGCCGCCGTTGTTGCTGGATGACGACGAGGCGGTGGCTGTTGCGGTTGGCCTCCGTACTGCGGCCGGCGGGAGCGTGACCGGCATCGAGGAAGCCTCGGTCGGGGCGCTCGTGAAGCTTGAGCAGGTGTTGCCGTCGCGACTGCGGCATCGGGTGAACGCGATGCAGGCGGCTGTGGTCGCCGTACCTGGGTCCGGGCCGACCGTCGACGGCGAGGTGCTGACGGCGGTCGCGACCGCGATCCGGGCTCGCGAACGACTCCGCTTCGACTACTCGAGTCGGGCTGGCTCAGAAAGTGTCCGTACTACGGAACCGCATCGGCTGGTGACCTGGGGACGACGGTGGTACCTGGTTGCCTGGGACAACGATCGGGGGGACTGGAGGACGTTTCGGGTGGACAGGATGACACCTCGTACGCCGGCCGGGCCGCGCTTCGCGCCTCGGGAGCTCCCCTTCGACGATGTCGCGGACTACGTGCGGTCGAAGGTCAGTACCGCGGTTTGGCACTACTCCGCGCGGATCCGGGTGCACGCGTCGACGGAGTACGTGATTGCTCGTATGCCGATACCGATCACGCCCGAGCCGATCGATGACGAGACCTGCCTCATCACGGTCGGCTCGGACACGCCACACCAGCTAGCTCTGTGGATAGGGATGTTGGACGTCGACTTCGAAGTACTGGATGCACCCGAGTTGGCGGCTGCGTTCCGGATGCTTGGCGATCGATACCACCGTGCGGCACAACGATTCCAGCAAGGCTGAGCTTCCGTCGTCCGCGATAGGCCCGTCCGGTCGGCCGGAAACGGTCGGTGGCGTGTGCGAGGCTCGCGCGGTGGATTGGACATCTGAAGTTCAGGTTTACGGCGGTGCGCTCGATTGGGTAGGGCAGCTGATCTCGGCCACCCCGATGCAGTCGCTGGAACGCTCGACGCCCTGCGGCGACTACGACGTCCGGGCGCTGATCGGTCATTTGATCGGGACAGCGGAACGATCCCTCGGTACGGCACAGCAACGGTCGACCAGAGACATTCCCCATGTGGTTGTGGATGTTGTTGACGCAGATCTCGCAGATCGCTACCTGATGCTGAGCAAACTGATCAAGGCCTCATGGGCAGACGTCGGCGCAGCCACTGAAATGACTGCGCCGTGGGGGCGCTGCTCAGCACAGGACGCCGTCCGCGGGTTCACGATCGAGACGCTGGTGCACGGCTGGGATCTGGCCGTCGCGACAGGCCAGCCCGAGGAAGCCCCAGGAGGACTCGCAGCCGCGGTACTACCTCACGTCGACAGTGTCATCCCTGCAGGCACCCGGTCACGGATGTACGGAGCGTCCGTGGCTCCCGCCGAGGGCAGTGGCTCAACTCAACAACTGGCCTTCATCCTGGGCCGCAATCGATGACTTTCCGGCACTTGCGGTGTCTAACCACTTGAGAGGGACTGTAGAAGAGAAGAGCCAACATGTCAGGGAGCCCGTGATGAATGCCCATGATCTGATGACGCGCAACTGCGTTGACGTGGAGGAGACCGATGGCCGCTGAGGTGACGGATCTCAAGGCTCGCGCCGATAGGCTCCGCGAGCTGCACGGCGAAGAGATGCTCGTGCTGCCCAACGCGTGGGACGCGGCCAGCGCGACGATCGTGGCCGAGGCGGGGTTTCCTGTGGTCGCCACTGCCAGCGCTGCTATCTCGGCGATGCTCGGATATCCCGACGGGGAGGGTGCGCCATGGCAGGAGATGTTCGCCGCGGCCGGGCGGGTCGTCCGGGTGGTCTCGGTCCCCGTCACAGTGGATGCCGAGGCGGGGTACGGCATGGAGCCGCGTGAACTGGTGGACCGGTTGCTGGAGATCGGCGCGGTCGGCTGCAACTTGGAGGACACCGACCATCGGGCGGGTGGCCTGGTCGAGGCCGGTGCGCACGCCCAATGGCTCGCAAGTGTCCGCTCCGCTGCAGCCGATGCCGAAGTACCGATCGTCATCAACGCTCGCGTCGACGCCTTCCTACCCACGAGCAGAATACCTGAGTCGGACCGGCTCGCAGAAGCGGTACGACGGGGTCGTCTCTACCGGGACGCCGGCGCCGACTGTATCTACCCGATCGGCGTGCGCCACCAGCGCGACCTCGCCACCCTTGTCACCGAACTACCCGGCCCAATTAACGGCAACACCAGTGATGATCTGAGTCTGGCCACGCTCCGCGAACTGGGGGTAGCGCGAGTGTCTTATGGTCCCCGCTTCTACCGCACAGCGATGGCCGATCTGAAAACCGCTGTCCAGGAGCTGTTGTCCAACTGAGCGTCAGTTGAGGCGGTGGAGGTTGCGGACCGTGGGGACGCAAAGGGCGAGTAGCAGGATTGTTGTGAAGGCGGCGGCTGCGGTGATCTCGACGGTGCGGGGGCTGGTGGCGGCGGCGAGGGAGCCTACGGTCACTTGGGCGAGTGGCATCGCCAAGTAGGAGGCGAGCATGACATACGACGCGATGCGTGACAGCTTGTCGAGCGGGATGTGCTGACCGAGTGCAGTATCCACCCCGACACTGATCGCCTGGAAGCCGAGGCCGACGCCGAGCGCGGCTACAACCACCAGGAGTAGCCGCGGAGCAAGTGCGAGGCAGAGCAGGGCCGGCACCATCAGTTGGACTCCGAGCAGGCCGAACCGTACTGGGTGGCGTGGTTTCACTCTGAGAACGAGCAACCCTCCAGCGAGGAAGCCGAGGCCCAAGGCTGCGTTCGAGAGTGCCCAGCCGGCCCGTCCGAACGTCTGGTCGGCGATGACCGGGCCGAGGGTCACCCAGCAGCCGACCCAGACGAACTGCAGCGCGAACATGACCAGGCTGACCACGACGACCCAGCTCGTGCCGATGAAGTCCGACCAGCCTTCGACGAGATCGGAGAGCAGCGACTTCGAAGTACGGGTGAGGCGGGTGAGCGGAAGACGGGATAGTAGCCAGGCGGCGAGCAGGAATGCGGCGGCGTCGAAGGCTAGTCCCAGTGCCGGGCCACCGAGAAGGGTCCCGGTTGACCGGGCGATCCCCGACGCAGCGTTTGCCTGCGGCAGCTCGGCTGAATCCACCAGCTCGGGCAGAATTCCCGACAACGCGGGCAGCGCGACCGCGGTCGCGACGCCGTTGATCGCACCGAGCACCATCAGGTGCCAGATCTTGGCTTGACCGGTCGCGAGCAGGGTCGCCGCCGACGCCTGCGTCACTGCGCAGACGAGGTGCACCACGACCAGGACCAGACGCCGGGGCAGTCGGTCGGCGATGACACCACCGACCAGCATCAGAGCAACCATCGGCACGCTCTGGGCGGCCAGGACCAGTCCGAGCGTCCTGGCGGAGTCAGACAGATCCAGAACCGCGAACGCCAGAGCGATCGGGCCGACTGCGGAACCAAGCAACGAGACGAAACGAGCGCCCAGGAAGAAGCGCACCTCGCGGTGCCGCAGTACGGCCAGGTCGGTTCGCCAGGTCAAAGGTGATCCACTCGTGTGAGTTTGTTTGTACCTAACCTATTGATCCAGGGGAGCGCCGCACGCGACCTAACTGTCGGAGGCGGGAGTTAGCGTCGGGGTTGAGGGAGGTTCACCGGTGACCGAGACGAGTGATGCGCCGCTTGAGGTGGTTGAGCGGCTCGGGAAGATCTGCGAGGGGTTCCCGGACGCGTATGAAGAGGACGCGTGGGTCGGGACGCGGTGGCGGATCCGGAAGCGGACATTCGCTCATGTGCTGACGATCGAGTCGGGGGTGCCTGCGGCGTACGCCGATGCGGCCGGCGATGACGGGCCGGTGACCGTGATGACGTTTCGTGCGGCGGGGCCCGAGCTTGCCGCGCTGACGACTGTCGGGCCTCCGTTCTTCAAGGCGAGGTGGGGCAACGACGTCGTCGGGATGGTGCTTGATGAGGATGAGACCGACTGGGATGAGGTGTCGGAGTTGCTTGCCGAGAGCTACTGCATCATGGCGCCGAAGGGCTTGGCTCGGCGTCTCCGGGACAGCCTGACTGAAGGAGAAGTGTGATCGCGCCGAAGGCCCTTGGTGGCTTGAGGTTTCGGTCAAGGCGCCCCGGCTGGGCGGCCGCTCCCAGAGTCTTAGGTTGAGTCGAAGGCGCGGGCGATGTCTGGTGTCACCGGCGTGAGGATGTAGCCGGTTTCGATGTCGCCCATCACTCGTACGGCGGCCGGATTGGCTTCGGAGTACGCCGCGATGTACGCGCAGACGACTGCGTCGATCGAGTCCTCGACGCGGCCGAGATCCGCCTTCCGCACAGCCTGCTCAGTTGCCAGCCTGATCCGTTGCCAATCGGTGCTGTCGCGTAGCCGCAGTGGGGGAGAAGCTGTATCGAGGGCTTCTAGGTAATTGAGCAGGCGGATGAGCTCACGCCGAAGGTGTTCTAGATCGCGCCTGGGCTTGTGTTTGTACTGGAGGATCTTTGGCAGGTCGAAGAGTACGACGATCGCCGGGTGTGGGTAGACCTCCACTGCCCGACGGTCGGACCGGACCTGTGGGTCTACGGCGAGGCCGAGTTGGTCGGCGAGGCGGAGCGCTCGGGTGCCGTTGGCGAAGTGTGGCTTTGCGAGGTTGGCCGAGTGGCAGGAAGCGTTGTACTTGCCGAAGTGTCGGTTGACGAGGCTCTCGCATGGGCGGTTGCCGGTCGGGTTGGTGACGATGATTGGTGCGTCGATGGCGACGAGGCATGGGCCGGCAGTCCATGGGGTTAGCCAGTCGAGGATCTCGTCGTCGGTCTTCCGTTGGGTGGCAGCCAACAGTTCTCCGGCTGCATCAATGACTGCGAGGCCGGTGATCTTGTTCTGACCCCAGGCGAGGTCCACTCCGACGTAGTACATCAGGTCTCCATGACGTAGGGCGGACACACTCGCTCTCCCCATCAGGATCCTATTGGTGACGCTAGCGCGGCGTCTGCTGGCCGGTGGTTGGGCATGTTCGACGCCGACTTCGCAGTACGGAATGCTGCTGAGTGCTGCGCTCAGGAGCTGGGCGATCGTTATCACGGAGTGGGTTGATGGTAGGACGCGAAGGTGAGTCGACGGTCTGGACGATTCATGGTGAGCGGGTTGTTGATGACACCCGGCGGTTGAAGCTGAGTATTGCGGCGGTGGAGCTGCCGGATGGGGTGCGGTTTGAGCAGTATGTGTTGCGGATGCCGAAGGCGGCGATGGTCGTAGTACTTGATGAGGCGCGGGAGCGGGTGCTGATGATGTGGCGGCATCGGTTCATCGTCGATCGGTGGGTTTGGGAGTTGCCTGGGGGATATGTCGAGCCTGGCGAGGATCCGGCTGTTACAGCTGCTCGTGAGGTTGAGGAGGAGACGGGGTGGCGGCCGCGAGGTGTCGCTCGGCTTCTGGAGTTGCAGCCGTCGGTGGGTACGACGGATGCGGAGAATCTCTTGTTCGTTGCCGTTGGCGCCGAGCGGATCGGCGTACCGGTGGATGTCAACGAGGCTGAGCGGGTCGAGTGGATCGAGCTTGCTTCGGTGCGGGAGCGAATTGCCGGCGGCGAGATCGTGGGTGCTGCGTCGATCGCCGGCCTGCTTCATGTCTTGGCTTTCCCGCGGTGAGTGTTGTCGGGGTTGTAGCCAGTTCGGCGGGTGGAGTTGAAGGGCTGAGAGTCGGCCTGGTTGAGCCGTTGGTGGGGCGTGGGCATCGGGTTGCGGTGACGCGGACGCCTACGGCTGCTCGGTGGTCTTGTCGGCCGGTCAACGGTCACCATTGACGACCGTTACTGAACAGGTCGTGGAGAATCCGGACGTAGAACACCAGTCCTGTTGTTCTGTGCCCCAGGTCACACCTAGTTCTGTCAGCAATCAGGCCGCTGTTCCGCTCAACTCACCGAGAGCAGGCCAACTGACAGGAGCAACCCATGAAGCACCGCATCGTCGTCCTCGGCGCCGGTTATGCCGGGGCGTACGTGGCCGGGAACTTGGCCCGCCGGCTTTCCCCGGCGAACACCGAGATCACTGTGGTCAACGCCGCGCCGGACTTCGTCCAGCGGCAGCGCCTGAACCAGCTGGCAGCCGGCCGGGAGATCAAGGCTCCGAAGCTCGGCGACGTTTTCGCGGGCACGGGGATACGACTGCACGTGGCCCGTGTCACCGCCGTCGATCCTGAACGCGGGATCGTTGCTGTGGCCGACTCCAACGGCGGCGGCGAGGTCGGCTACGACACGCTTGTGTACGCGCTCGGCAGCCACGTCGCCGACCAGCGCGTCCCCGGCGTGGCCGAGCACGCCTTCGACGTCGCGAGCCGGCCCGCGGCACTGCGACTGCGTGAACGCCTGGACAGCCTGGAAAACCGGGGAGAAGGTGGGAGCGTGGTGGTCGTCGGCGATGGGTTGACAGGCATCGAGACCGCCACCGAGATCGCCGAATCCCGGCCCGGCCTGTCGGTGACGCTCATCGCCCGCGGCGAACTCGGAGCCCGGCTCTCCGCCGGAGCCCGCAGCCACCTGAGCCAGGCCTGCGACCGGCTGGGCATCACAGTCCTGGAACACACCAGTGTCGATGCCGTCGACGCGGCGCGGGTGCTGTGCGCCGACGCCACCGCCCTGGCGTCCGACGCAACCGTGTGGACGGCGGGGTTCGCGGTCAGCCCGATCGCCGCCGCTGGTGGTCTCGAGGTGACCGACAACGGTCAGATCGTCGTTGATCGCACCATGCGGTCGGTCTCGCACCCCAGCATCTACGCGGTCGGTGACAGTGTGTACACCCTCGGTGACAACGGCCGGCAGCTGCCGATGAACTGCGGATCGGCCGGCTTCACCGGCCGGCAGGCGATCAACGCGATCGTGGGGCGTCTGACCGGCCGCAAGATCGCCAACACCAAGCTGGTCTATCAGTACAACGCGATCAGCCTCGGGCAGCGGGACGGGATCCTGCAGCTGATCGACGGTGCGGCACAGGCGAGGCCGAAGTTCCTGGGCGGCCGGAAGGCTGTGCGCGTCAAGGAGGCCATCCAAAACGGGGCGTTGTGGGGGACCTCGCACCCGACCTTCGGCCTGCCCAAGCGCCGGCACCGCCTGGCCGCCCAGTCGGACAGGTCTGCCGAGAAGGCGGTCGGGTAGCCACCTACCCAGCAGATTCGTCACCAGGAATGGAGTGTCATTGTGCGGATCACGGTATTCGGGGCCAATGGCCCGACCGGGCGGCTGCTCACCGACCAGGCGCTCGCTGCCGGACATCAGGTGACCGCGGTCACCCGGCGGCCGAACTCGTTTCCGCTGCACCATGATCGTCTGGAGGTGATCGGTGCCGACGTACTCCATCCGGCAGCGGTCGACGCTGCCGTGGCGGAGCGGGACGCGGTGCTGTCGACGCTCGGAGTGCCCGCGGCAAAGGAACCGATCAGCACCTATTCGCAAGGTGTGGCCAATATCGTCGCCGCGATGGAACGGCATCATGTACGCCGGCTCGCCGTGGTCAGCTCGAGCGGAGTCGACCCGAATTCGTACTCCGATGGCGGATTCCTCTTCAACCGGGTACTACTGCCATACGTGACGCGGGTGTTGGGTAAAACGCTCTACGACGACATGCGGCGAATGGAAACGCTGGTCTGCGCCAGCGATCTGGACTGGACGATCGTGCGCCCGAGTGGGCTCTACGACCTGTCGGCGGTCACCAGCCACACTGTTGTCGAGGGTCACGCGGACGGCAGGTTCACGGCCCGTGCGGACCTCGCCGCCAGCATGCTGGGCCTGCTGGACGACGACCGCTATCACCGCACCACCGTTAGTGTCATCACGACCGTCGACAACCCCACCTTGCTCCAGTGGATCCGGCGCGAGGCACTCGCCAAGAAGTGAACCAATGTGTCCGTATCCGGCCGCAAGATCCAACCTAGGGTGGCCCGCGTGGACAGCACCGTCACTGATCCCTTCGACACTGACCGGTTCGAGGACAGCCGGAACCGGCTGGCCTCGCTGGCATACCGGCTGCTGGGCTCGGCCGCCGACGCCGAGGACGCCGTGCAGGACGCGTTCCTGCACTGGCAGGCCGCGGATCGGCAGCTGATCAAGGTGCCGGAAGCATGGCTGACGAAGGTCGTCACCAACCTGTGCCTCGACCGGCTCCGCTCGGCGCAATCCCGCCGCGAACGGGTCCGCGCCTGGCTGCCGGAACCGCTCCTTGACGGCGACCCGATGCTCGGCCCGGCCGACATGATCGAGCAGCGCGAATCAGTCTCACTGGCTGTGCTGACTCTGATGGAGCGCCTTTCACCTCTTGAGCGGGCCGTCTACGTCCTGCGCGAAGCATTCTCCTACAGCCATGCCGACATCGCCGAGATCCTCGACATCACTGAGTCCGCAAGCCAGCAGCACCTCCACCGGGCCCGGCGCCGCCTCGCCGCCGTGCGCCGCCGCGGCGGCGAAGTGGACCCAGCCTCCGCTCGCAGGATCGTCGAGGAATTCCTCGCCGCTGCCTCCTCGGGCCGCACCGAACGGCTGGTGGCGCTGCTCACCGACGACGCGACCGCAATCTCGGACTCCAACGCCGCCGGCCCTGCCGACACGCTGCTGCAGTACAACACCCCACAGCGCATCGCTGCCGTCGCAAGAGCCGGACTCAAACCCACACCCGCGAAACGGCGACTTGCCGGCGGCACGCCTACGATCCACTACGCGCTCGTCAACGGCGCCCCCGCCATCCTCTTCGTGCTCGACGACCAAGTCATCGGCGCCGTCACGTTCGACATCACCAACGGCAAGATCGCCACCATACGCGGGATCGCCGCCCCCACCCGCCTCACCCGCCTCGCTGAAGCCTGGCGGCAACACGAGCCGGACCCGCCGCTCATCACCCAGTGGTGACCCGACTTGCTGGGGACCGCTAGCGCCGGTGACCCGTTGCCTGGGTGCGATCACAGGCCGCAGAGGAACTCCGGTCCTCTTATCCCGTTTTGCTCACCAACACACGCGGAACAGGCGAATGACAACGACGGACCAACACCCAGCGATCAAGAAGTCGGTGGCTGCTACCTCGTCGACAACGGGAGAACGTCCGTGAGCCGAACCGGACCACCCATCGAGGCGTTCATCTTCGACCTCTTCGGCGTGATCATCGCCTTCGACAATGACATCGTGCCGGCGCGACTCGCCAGACACTGCACCGATCCCGACGACGCCCTTCGACGCTTCGACGGGCTCATGGCCCGCCGCGAGATCATCACCGGCGAGGTGACCTTGCACCAAGTACATCGCCAACTCGTCGATGCACACGGACTCACACTGACCTACCCGCAGTTCGAAGCCGCCTGGCTCGAGCCCTACTCCTGGCCCATGCTGGGCATGGCCGACTTCGTCAAGGCCCTGTCGGAGAACCACCGCCTTGTTCTGCTGTCCAACGTCGACCACTACTACTGGCAGGTCGTGCGGGCGATGCAGCCGGAGCTTGAGTTCTTCACAGAGCTGCTGGTGTCCTGCGACCTCGGGTTCGCGAAGCCGGAGTCTGAGGCCTTTCTGCGTGCGAGCCAGGCCGCCGGCGCAGACCCGGCGCAGTGCCTCTTCGTCGACGACACGAGGACGAACATCGAGGCGGCTCAGGCACTCGACTTCCAAACACACTGGTTCCGCGATGCTCCCGGGCTACACCGGATCCTGCAAGGCGCGACGACAAAGGGCTTCTAGCCTCCGCACCCGGACACGGTGCACCAGCGCGTGAGCCGCCACGACCGACACGACCGATAGCTGCACGCCTGAAGCTCGTGTGCCGATGCGCGTTCGGCCCGGCTGAACCATCGACGCTTCCACCACCACTTCCCTACGTGCCCGAGTTCTCCACTGAGGTGGCTCGCCACGTGTCATAGCCGGGTGGCGCGTTTCGTCTTAGAGGCATGACGAGCGCAGAACAGACCTCGGTGCTGATCACCGGAGGCAACAAGGGAATCGGTCTCGAGGCGGCCAGGCGGCTCGGGGAACAGGGATGGATGATCTTCCTCGGCTCACGCGATCGAGATCGGGGACGCACGGCCGTTGACCGGCTGACCCACGGTGGCGCGGACGTGATCATGGTGCCGCTCGACGTGACCTCGGACGAGTCGGTGCGCGACGCGGAGCGGCTCGTCCGAGAGCACACCGACCGGTTGGACGTGTTGATCAACAACGCCGGCGTGTCAGGTCGGGGCACCACGCCCGCGGACGCGACAGCGAACGAGAGCCATTCCGTCTACGACACCAACGTCTACGGACCGGTCAGAGTCACGCACGCATTCCTTCCCCTGCTGGAGGCGGCGGATCATCCACGGGTGGTAATGGTGTCCGGCCCCGGTGGTTCCATCAGGGTCGTGACCGATCCGGCCCAGCCCGTCTCGAAGATGCACGAGCTTGCCTACACCTCGTCGAAGGCAGCGCTGAACATGATCACCGTCCGCTATGCCCAGGCGCTCCCGGGTATCAATTTCAACGTCGCCACTCCCGGAGATATCGCCAACCGCAAATACGCCGCCACCGACATGAACAGGAACACCGGCAGCGGCTTGACGATCACCGAGGCCACCGACTCGATCATCAAACTCGCGATGATCGACGCGGACGGGCCGACCGGCACCTTCACCGACCGCCTTGGCCCTGCCCCGTGGTGACCACCGCCGGCTGGCGGTGTCGCCCTGGCAGGAGATGCCGGGGGTGACGGTCTGACGGTCCGTGGCCGATGGGAGTACACCGAGGATCGGCACGCCGAGCGGATGCTCCAGCCTCCCTGGTCGTCCTCGCGACGGTCCTTGCGCCGCGCCTCCTTCCGGCAGCGGAACCTGTTGTCCCCGTACATGATGGTCTTGCTTCTCACTGAGAACCGCTCCTGGGAAATACGATTGCCGACCAGCGGGCACGCTGCCACGATTCCGGTCATGAGCAGTGTTGGAGCGCCGAACTGCCTGATTGTGACGGGTATGCCCGGGGCCGGAAAGTCCACCGTGACCAGGCTGGTCGCCGAGCGGCTGCCACGTTCGGCTCGGCTCGACGGCGATGAGCTCAACAAGATGATTGTCAGCGGTTTCGTCTGGGCGCTGGGCGAGCCCGCTGACGAAGCAGCGCGGCAAGTGGAGCTGTTGCACCGCAATCTGTGCACGCTGGCGAACAACTTCTCCGACGCCGGCTTCACACCCCTGATCGATGCGATGATCCCCTCCCGCGAGAAGCTGGACTTCTTCCTCGAGCTCCTCACGCCTCGCCAGGTCTTGTTCGTTGTCCTCGCACCGGCCATCGACGTGTGCCAATACCGCAACACGATCAGGGATCCACGTGAACGGTTCGACTTCGACGGCTACGAAACCCTCGACGCCGACATGAAGCGCGAGCTCGGCGATCTCGGCTGGTGGTTCGACACCGCGGCTCTTACCCCCGATCAAACCGCTGATCGCATCGTCCGCGATGCACGCCGCCGTGCCCTCGTGAACTGACTTGCAGTCCGGCTGCAGGTTCGGTCGGATCCCCTCCCCGCCCTGACGCAGATCGTGGTGACGGGACTGCGCATGTTCGCCACGCTCTATGCGGCGGTCGACCACGAAGCTCAGCACGAATCTGGCACGGCTTACGGGTCGGAATTCAACGAGCAACATCGCGACACGAGCGACTCCTGGCGGCCCGGACTTGGGGAGTCCACCAGCGGGCCTCGGGGAACTCTGATGGGTCTGTGATCAGAGTCATGTCTTGTCGGCCGAGGAAGCGGAACCACAGGCTGGCGTCGGTGTGGCCGAGGTCGATTCCGACTGTTTCGCTGATGGTGATGAAGCTCGCTCTGCGGTCAGGGTCGGCAAACGTCGGGATGATGCCGAGTTCTTCTCGGGCCTCTCGGTGGGCGCGATCTGCGCCGGGCTCAAGACCCGCGGAGTCCGCTTCGGCACCTTCAGCTTGATCTCCTTGCGCGGCCGCGGAGACTCGCCCAGATGGGCCAGCAATGGCCGCCACGACCCCGCTCGGCCGCACCCACGACGCAGCGACCACAAGAACTCACACTCCACGCCGTGACGCTGGTGGAACTCATAGAACGAGCCGACCGCCGCCAGCTTCCGATTGATGGTCGACGCCGAGCAGTGACCACCTGCCCGCGGTAGCCGAGTGACATTCCCTGCCCGCTCGGCCGGGGACTGTCGCAGCCAAGGAACCGATCCACCGGTCCGACCACCGCATAATCCTCATCCAGCACGGTCCACGAGACTTCGCCGCCGGGAAGATCCACCCGTTGCACAACCAGACCCACAACAACCGCTTCCAGAGCGTCGACAACACTCCAGATAACGACAGTCCGTCACACCCGCTACGTGCCATGTAGCCGCGTCGGCTACGTCAAAGACATCGTTACAAAGGCTTAAGGGAACAACTCGTTCGATGATCGCGAGGACCAGATCGCCTGCGCCCCGCCACCTGTCCGACCGAAAGCCGGGCATGGGGCTGCGGTTTGGCCTCGCGGTCGAGGCGGACAGCGGTGAGCTCTCAACGGCCGGGGTCTGGGCGGGCCTTTTGTTGTACGTCGTTGAGTAGGGCCTGGAGTTGGCCTGCCAAGAGGGCGCGGTTGGTGGGGGTGAGGGAGGCGACTAGCTCTGACTCGCGGGTGAGGACCTGGTCGACGGTTTGCTCGATTAGGGCGTGGCCTTTGGGGGTTAGGGACACGACTACGAGCCGTGACTTGTCGGGCTCCGTGCGGCGGGAGACTAGGCCGGACCGTTCGGCGCGGGCTACTCGTTGGGAGATTGCGCCGGCGGTGACGAGGGTGCGACGTGTTAGTTCGCGGGTGCTTAGCTCGTACGGGGGGCCGCCGCGGCGGAGGACGCTTAGCAGGTCGAGGGTGGCCGGGTCGATGCCTAGGTCCGCGAGTAGGCGGCGTCGGTCGTCGGCGAAGAGTTTGGCCAAACGCCATAGGGGAGTGACGATCTCGATCGAGTCCGTCGGGGTGCCGGGGCGTTCGCGCTCCCAGGCTCGGGCGATCTCGGCTGCCGGGTAGGGACTCGGCGAATCCAGGGGGTAGTTGTCCTGGTTCGGAATTCGCTTGCTCGGCGGCATGGGCAAGATGATACGTTTAGGTCTAAACGTTTAGACCTAAACGAGAGGAATCGGCGTGTCGAGGACGATCGTGGTGACTGGGGGAGCGACGGGGATCGGGCGGGCCGTGGCTGAGCGGTTCGTGGCCGGAGGTGACGAAGTGGTGATCACCGGTCGGCGTCCCGCAGTACTGGAGAAGGCTGCTGCCGATCTGCGGGTGCGGGCGGTTGTCTGTGATGGGACGCATCCGGCGCAGGTGGAGCGGTTGGTCGCCGAGTTGCCGGCACGAATCGACGTACTGGTGAACAACGCCGGCGGGAACACGGACTTCGCTCAGGCTGATCCGGATGGGGATCTCGGCCGACTCAAACAGAACTGGTTGGCGAATCTGGAAGCCAACGTGCTCACCGCGGTCCTCACCACGACGGCCCTCGCGCCCAGGCTCGCCGATGGTGGTGCGGTCATCCACCTCGGCTCGATCGCAGCGGCCAAGGGCGCTGGCTCGTACGGCGCGTCGAAGGCGGCCCTGGCTACCTTCAACCTGGATGTCGCCGCCGAGCTTGGTCCGCGGGGCATCACCTCGAATGTCGTCGCGCCGGGTTTCACTGCGGAGACCGAGTACTTCCAGGGGCTGCTGAGTGATAGCCGTCGCGAAACGTTGCTGCAGGCAACCTTGACGAAGCGGGAAGGTGTGCCTATCGACATCGCGGAGACGGTCTGGTTCCTCGCTTCGCCCGGTGCCCGGCACCTCACCGCCCAGGTGCTGCACGTCAATGGCGGAGCGCTCGCGACCCGCTGATTGCGATTTCGGGTGACAGTGGGCCATCACCGTTGCGCCGGACTGGGGGTAGCGGAGGCGGGTTCGTGAGTTCGGCGAAGGCGTCCGTAGTACGGCCTGGCGGGGCCGCTACTTGGTGAGGTTGGCTGGGCGGCTGGTACGGCTGCCTGAGGAGGGTAGTCGTGAGGTGTGGGAGGTTGCGGCGGCGGTGGGCAGGGTGGCGGCTACTTCAAAGGGCGATCATCCCCGCGGGGTTCGAAGCAGATCACTTGGCGCACCGGTGGGCCGTCGTCTGCCCTCGAATTCCCGGTAGATCAGGCGATGCGAGGGGCCGAGATCGTGATTGTGTCGGGTTTCTTGAATGACCGGCAGCTTGATCTCGGCGCAGTCGCTGAGGTCGTGATGCTCGGGGGAGTAGCCGAGACGCTTGCCGTCGAAGGCGACCTCTCTGCCCTCGGCCAGTGCGCGCAGTCCTGTCTTCAGGGCGCGGAACTCGCGGTCGCGTAGTCCGCCCGGCTGAGATTTCGCAGCGCCGGACAGGGCTGTGAGTTGTTGCATCAGCTGATCCTTGAGCAGGAGCCGGTACTGCGTCATCGCGGCTTCGGGAGGTCTGAATCGTCGATGTCCTCGTTGAGATCCCAGCCGATCTCCGCGGCGGCATCTTCAAGGGGTATTGACGGTTGATCGTCGGCCAGGCGCTCCCGCGCGGTTTCATAAACGTGGGCGAATCCGTCCTCGTCGGCGGCCACGGCGTCGAGCCGACTCCAGACCGCCCACGGGATGACGACACCTTCTGGTTGGCCGGCGTCTCCGAAGATCAGAGGTTCGGACTGGCCGGAGCGGAATAGCTGGAGGAGGTTCGGCAGCTGTCTCGAGGCCTCGTCGGTTGCGATGACCCAGACACGTTCTCCGTCGGGGAGCAGGTACGGGGTTTCGGAGTCCATTGGAGGTCCTTCCAGGTCGAGCGTTTCATCAGGATAAGAGGCGGGGGCGGGACAGGTCCGGAGTTATCCACAGGCGAACCTCGCTCCGAGGATGCAAGGCCGCTGCCTTGGGCAACGATTCTGGCGGAGGTAGAACTGCGAAGGCGTTACTTTGAGCCGTTGATTGGGCTGTTCCTGTAGCGGATCCGCAGGACGGAACACTCGCTGTGACAGTGATCGGGCGGTCGCGGAGGGGAGCCGAATGGGGCTCCTTGGGTGGGGTACTCGGGGGGTATGTCTCATGCCAAGAGGGCTGCTAAGAGGCGGAAGGGTCCGACGGTCGCTGCGGTGGCTGTGGGGGCTGCGCTGGTGGGCGGCGGCCTGGTGGTGCTGGGACAGCTTGATTCGCGGACGGGGTCGCAGCAGGTGCTGCCGACGATTACTGCCAGTCAAGACTCTGGAGATGGTGGGCCGAGGGCGTCGGGGTCGGTTGGGCCGAGCGCTAGTGCGAATTCAAGTCCGAGTCCGACGGCCGCCACCGCTAAGCCGACGCGGAACGCCAGTACTCCGGTGACGCCGGCTCCTGGTGCGTCCAGGGTGAGCAACTCGGCTGCTGTGGTTGCTGCGTGTTCTCGGGAGATTGCTGCCGGTGAGGCCGTTGTTCGCGCCGCCAGTACTGCGGCTGACGGGTGGCGCGCTCATCTCCAAGCGCGGACGGATCTGTTGGCCGGCAAGATCTCCAGGGAGGCCAGCGGACAGATCTGGGCGCGTACCAAGAAGGCCGGGCCGGCTCAGGTGGCTAGCCTCTCTGCAGCCATGACCGCCCAGGGGAAGGCGCGCGGCGGGTGCGCGAAGGTCACGGGCTCCGCGGTGATTTCCTGCAAGCAGCGGCTGGCCGCGCTTGATGCGGCCTCTTCGGCTGGGCGTGCGGCTGTCAGTGACTGGAACGACCACCTCAAGATGATGGCGGCTCATGCTGCTGGCGCGTTCGGTTCACAGCATGCACAGGACTTGTGGGTGGCGGCATGGAAGGGTGGGCCGAAGAATCTCGAGAGGTTCGCCCTCGCTCAGGCCGCGCTGGCCGGCGCACCTCGTTGTCGTCCCTCCTGACCGACCTGCGTCGTCGAACTTAGATCGCTCCCCTGAGCCGAGGGAAGTCGTGGGGAAGGTTGAGGGAAGGTGGCATTCCTAGCGTCGGTGGGGTCATGGTCCATCAACCGAACGGAGTACTGCCATGACCGCAACGGTTCAACGGCCTCCACTCAACGGCGTCGACGTCCCGACGCTGTTCGCCACTCTCGACGCGGTGAAGGGGGCACCGGAGATCGCCCAGTTCCAGTTCCGGGCGCGCAACGAATGGATCAGCGGCACCCACAGCCGCTCCGTCATCCAGGGCTTCTTCGGCGCAGGACAGGAGGACACGTCGCGCACCGACCCGTTCACGTACGACGCTGACCATCCCGCTGTCCTCGTCGGGTCGAACCAGGCACCGACACCGGTGGAGTTCCTGCTTCATGCCATCGCCACCTGTCTCACCGCGGGCCTCGCAAACATCGCCGCCGCCCGGGGGATCACACTGCGGCGGGTTTCCTCGACTGTCGAGGGCGACATCGACCTGCTCGGAGTCTTCGGTCTGTCCGATTGGGTCCGCAACGGCTACCGGCAGATCCGTGTGCACTTCGACATCGAGGGCGACGCGTCAGCCGAGGAGCTGGCGGCGCTCGTGCAGCAGTCCCGCAACCGCTCCGCGGTGTACGACGTGCTCATCAACGGCACCGATGTCCAGATCGATGTCAGTACCCCAGCGAAGCCATCGTGAATCCGCGGAGCCGGCCCGGCGCGGGTTGGGACGCCATCGTCGTCGGCGGACGCGTCGCCGGAGCCTCGACCGCGCTGTTGCTCGCCCGCAGCGGCCTGCGGGTGTTGGTCGTGGACCGTGCTCGCCGCGGCTCGGACACCGTGTCGACTCACGCACTCATGCGCGGCGGCGTCCTGCAACTGCGGCGCTGGGGCTTACTGGACCGCATAGTGGCGACAGGCACGCCGCCGGTACGCCGGGCAACGTTCCACTACGGTGCGGAGTCCATGCCGATCTCGCTGAAACCGTATGCCGGTGTTGATGCCCTGTACGCGCCGCGGCGTACCGTCCTGGACGCCCTACTCGTCGACGCCGCAGAGGAGGCCGGCGCGCGGTTCCGCTTCGGACTGGCCGTCACCGACTTGGCCCGTGACAGCGCGGGCCGCGTCGTTGGTGTTGTCCTACGCGACCATGACGGGGCTACCTGGACAGAGCGCGCGCGGCAGGTTGTCGGCGCCGACGGACGCGGTTCTGTGGTGGCGGGTCGGGTGGCCGCACCGACTATTGCGTCGGGCTCCCGGGCTGGGGCGTACGTCTATGGGTACTGGCCGGCCGCGGACGTGGATGGCTATCACTGGTACTACGGCGACGCGTTGTCCGCCGGGGTCATCCCTACGAACGACGGCCTCGCTTGCGTTTTCGTGGGCGGCCCACAGGATGTGCTTGCCAGCGCGATGCGCGACCACGGTCCTGTCGCCGCGCACCGCGGGCTGCTGGCGCGGCTCGATGAAGGGCTCGCCGAGCGTACGGCGGCGCCGCCGTACGGGTCGGTGCGGTTCTTCCGCGGGATGCCGGCGCGGCTGCGTCGTCCGTACGGACCAGGCTGGGCGCTGGTCGGAGACGCCGGCTGCTGGGTGGACCCGCTCTCGACTCACGGGATCACCGACGCGCTGCGCGACGCGGAGTTGCTCGCCATCGCGATCGTCGCTGGGTCGGCATCGGAGCGTGCCGAGGGGATCGCGCTGGTCGACTACCAGGCCCAGCGAGATCGCATGGCCCTGCCGATGCAGCCGATCGTCGATCGCCTCGCATCCCACGAGTGGGACCTCGCCGAGGCCCGCCGGTTGCTGCACGGGCTGTCCTCGGTGATGGCGGACGAGGTCGAGGCGATTCGCGGCTTCGACCTGGCGGCCACCCGCACCGCCTGACCGACCAGGGCGGGCAGGACTAAACTCGCGGATGGGAGAAAGCGATGCGCGTCGAGATCGAACTGTTGGACGGCTTCGCCGTCCGGGTCGACGGGCGGGCCGTTCCCGCCGAGGAGTGGCGCCGCCGCCAGGCGGCGGCGCTGGTCAAACTCCTCGCGCTCGCCCCACGCCGGGCGATGCATCGCGAGCAGGTCATCGACGCGTTGTGGCCCGGCGCCGGGATCGACGACGCCGCGCCACGGCTGCACAAAGCCGCGTACTACGCCCGACGCTCGCTGGGCGATCCACGCGCGCTGGTCCTGGCCGGGGACCTCGTGTCCCTGTTCCCCGACGCTGAGGTGGTCGTCGACGCCGAGGTGTTCGAGCGGCGCGCCCAGCAAGCCCTCGCGGCCCCGGACGAACCCGCCAACTCGGAGGGACCCGGCAACACAGACGCTAGAGACAGCGCGGCCGCCGCCGCGGCAGACCTGTGGGCTGGCGACCTGCTGCCCGAGGACCCGTACGAGACTTGGCTGGAAGGTCCACGGGATCGCTTGCGCCAGCTGCACCAGGACGTACTTCGCCGTGCCGGCAGGTGGGAGGATCTGGCCCGTGCCGACCCGGCCGACGAGGACGCCAGCTTGGCTCTGGCGCGAAAGCTTGCCGACAGCGGCGACCGGCGCGGGGCGCTGCGACAGTTGGAGCGACTGGAGCGAGCCCTTCGTGGCGAGCTGGGCGTCACTCCGAGCCCGGCGGTCGTCTCGCTTCGTGCCGAGCTGCGCGCGCTCGACGCGCCGCGACCGGACGGCCGGCGGCCGCCGATCGGCCGCGATCCCGAGCTCGACCAGATCGACCGTCTAATCATTGCTGCGAGCAACGGCCAGGGTCGGACGCTGTTCGTATCCGGCCCTGCGGGCATCGGCAAGACCGCCGTACTGCGGTGGCTTGACCGGCGGGCCGAAGAGCGCGGGCTGCGCGTGGGCTTCGGCACAGCCGCCGCCATCGAGGGCGCCTGGCCATTCGCGCCGGCGCTCGAGGCGCTCGCGGATCTGTGCCGTCGCCACCCGGCCCTGCTCGACGGATTGGCCGACGAGTACCGCGTCGAGATCGAGAGGGCTCTGCGCGGCTCCTCTCCGGACTGGACGGGTGAGAGCCGTCATCAGCGCCTGTTCGTCAGTGCCGCTGAGCTGCTGCGACTCGCGTCCTCCGGCGGTGGCGCCGTACTCGTTGTCGACGACGCCCATGACGCCGACGAGGCCAGCCTGCGCCTGCTGCACTATCTGTCCCGCACCGCGGTCGGCGAGCGGATCGTGATCGTGGTCGCGCACCGCCCCTGGCCGCTGCGTCCGGCGATGGACGCGATGCGCCGCAGCTTGATCGGCCGCGGTACGTCGGTGCCGTTGGACCTTGGCCCGTTGGCTGACGAGGATATCCGCCGGTTGGCCGGCCGAGCTGTCGGCGAGGATCAGGTGCTGCTCGAGCGGGTGGTGAAGCTTGCCGGCGGCAACCCCTTCGCGGCTGTGGAACTGGCCCGCACGGCCGGGGCGGCCGACGACCGCGCGGGTCCGATGGGCGCGCTGGTACTCCGCGGCCTCGGCGGTGACGCGACCGCGGCTCTGACCAGAGTTGCTGTGCTGGGTGGCTCGTTCGACACCGATGAGTACGTCGCTCTGTCGGGCGTCGGCGAGGCTCCGGCCTACAAGCTGCTCGACGACGCGCTCGCCGCCGGCGCGGTCGAGCGGACGGGCGCCGGCTACCGCTTCCGGCACTCGCTGGTGCGCGACGCGCTGCTGGAGGGGCTGCCGCCGCACCGGCTGCTGCCGCTCCATCGTCAGGCCGCGGAGGCGCTGCGCGGTCTCGGCGCGTCCCCAGCACGGATCGGCCACCAACTGCTGCAGGCCGGTGAAGTCGGTGCTGCCGCACCGTTCCTGCTGCAGGCCGCCCGCACTGACGCGGCCATCGGGGCGTACCGCGATGCGCTCGTCATGATCGACATGGTGCGCCAGGAAGTCCGTGCCCCGGAGCGCGGGCCGCTGCTCGCTCTGCGCGCGGACATGCTGTTGGCAACAGGGGATGCCGGTGCGGTGCTCGCTTACCGGGAGGCGCTGAGCGCCACAGACGATGCCGCCGGACGGCGGCGCTTGCTGCCACGCCTGGCTCGGGCCGCCACCTTCGCGGGCGATTACGCGACCGCGGCCGAGGCGCTCGACGGCCTGGAGCCGGACGGATCCGCCGACGACGCCGCGCTGCTACTCCAGCGCGGGATCCTGGCCTATCTGACCGGCGATCTGCAGGCGGCCGCAGCGGCCGCGGACGAGGCGCGCCGCCGGATCGGGGTGGCCGACCCCGGCGATTGGCGGATGTACGACCTGATTTCACTGCAGGGTCTGGTCGCGCACCTGCGCGGGGAGTGGTTCGGCCGGCTCGCCGTCGAGCTACGCGCCGGTGCGCAACGGCCGGACCTCGCGCGGTCGATGTTCGACAGCCACCTGTGTGTGGCGGAGTTCCTGCTGTACGGACCCACGCCGTACGCGGAGGTCCTGGCGCTAGGCGCCACCCTGCGCGAGTCGGCGCGTCGATCCGGCGTACTGCGGGCTGTCGCGTTCGCCACCGCCTTGCGCGGCGAGGCAGCCTTGCTCTCCGGAGACCTGGCCCTCGCCGAGTCCGAACTCACCGAGGCCACGCAACTTCACCACGACATCGGCTCCATCGCAGGGGAGGCCCACAGCCTGCAGCGGCTCGCCGAAGTGCGCCTCGCCCAAGGGGACCGTGCCGAGGCGACGCGGCTGTTGCACCGAGCGCTACCGCTGGCCCGCTGGTCGTCGATCGCGCTGCACCTGATGCAGCGCGTGTACGGGACGATGATCCGGGCCGCGCCGGACGTGGACAGCGCCCGCGCCGTCGTGGACCAGGCCGTGGCCGCCCTCGGCCAGGAAGACTCCTGCACCTTCTGCTCCATCATGCTCGCGGTGCCTGCCGCGACGGCCTGCGCCGACGCCGGCGATCTCGACGACGCTCGCCGGCACCTCGCTGCCGCCGAGCGGTCCGCCGCGCTGTGGAAGGGCACCGCCTGGCAGGCGGCGATCGCCGAGGCCCGTGCGCACCTGGACAGCGCCGAAGGCGACCGCGACGCCGCGCGCCGTCGGCTGCTCGAGGCCGCTGAGCTCTTCACCGCCGCAGGCCAGCCGCTCGACGCCGACCGCTGCCTCGCCTGACTACATGGCTTTCCCGGATCCGGAAGGAAACGGTTGGAACCTGCTGATCACCGCACGGGCCAGAGGGTCGTATGTCCAGAGGAGACATTGGTGAATACGCGGGCATGTGTGCCGTGCACGTGTTGGTGAGAGGTCCCGGTGCCTAGTTTCGGGGGATGGGGAATGACGGGCGCGGGCTGGTCGGGCGAGTGGTCGCTGTTACCGGTGGGGCTAGTGGGATTGGGGCCGCCTGTGCGGTGAGGTTGGCCGGGGCCGGGGCCGAGGTGGTTGTGGTTGATCAGGACGGGCCGGGGGCTAAGAGGGTTGCGGAGCAGGTCGGGGGACGGGCTGAGGTCGTGGATCTCGGGGATCTGGAGGCCGTTGACGCGCTTGAGCTGCGGTGTGATGTCTTGGTTAATAACGCCGGGATGCAGCATGTGAGTCGGGTTGAGGACTTCCCTCCGGAGCAGTTCTCGCTCATGCTGCGGGTCATGGTTGAGGCGCCCTTTCGACTGGCTCGGCAGGTCTTGCCGGGGATGTATGCCGGTGGGTGGGGGCGGGTTGTGAATATCTCGTCGGTCCACGGGGTACGGGCTTCGCCGTACAAGAGTGCCTACGTGGCGGCCAAGCATGGGCTCGAGGGGTTGTCGAAGGTGATCGCACTGGAGGGGGCTGAGCACGGGGTCACTTCCAACTGCGTCAATCCGGCGTACGTGAGGACGCCGCTGGTGGAGAAGCAGGTTGCTCAGCAGGCGGAGGCGCATGGGATCGAGCCTGAGCAGGTGCTTGAGGAGATCATGTTGGCGCCGATGGCGGTCAAGCAGCTCATCGAGCCGGAGCACGTGGCTGAGCTTGTCGCTTACCTGTGCAGTCCGTACGCCGACATGGTGACCGGGTCCTCCTTCGTGATGGATGGAGGGTGGACGGCTCGCTGAACGAAAGCGCCTTTCTCAACTTGCTAGCTCGCGATGCGCCGGCGGAGGACTTCGACGAGCCGCTTCGTGCTGCCGTTGCGGGGGGAGCCGGCAAGCAGGAGATCGAGGCGCTTGAGCAGGCCAAACTCATCGCGCTTCGGGTGCGGAGAGCATTGGAGCATCGCCGGCGTCGCGAGATTGAGTTGGAGGCGTTGTTCGAGACAGCGGGCGACCTTGCCGGGTTGCAGGCTGTTGATGCTGTGCTCAACGCGATCGTGCGGCGGGCGCGGACGTTGCTCCATACGGACGTTGCCTACTTGACGTTGATCGATCCGGAGCGTGGCGATACGTACATGCGGGCTACAGCCGGTGTGGTTGCGGGGAGCTTTCAGAAGGTCCGCCTGGAGATGGGGGCTGGGCTGGGCGGGTTGGTCGCTGATACGTCGACGCCTTATGCCACCGAGGATTATGCCGCCGATGAGCGGTTCGACCATGTGAAGGGTGTCGACAGCGCTGTTGCTGACGAAGGGCTGGTGGCGATTCTCGGAGTGCCGCTGTTGCTTGGTCCGCAGGTTCTTGGGGTGCTGTTCGCTGCTGATCGGAGCAAGCGTCCGTTCGCAAGAGACGAGATCTCGTTGCTGTGCTCCCTCGCGGCACACGCTGCGATAAGCATTGATAGTGCCCGCCTGCTTGAGGAAGCGCGAGCCGCAGTACGGGAGCTTGATGCGGCTAACACGTTGGTGCGGCGGCACAGCCAAGCTGTGGAGCGGGCGGCCGAGGCGCATGATCGGTTTGCTGACCTGGCGTTGAGGGGCGGCGGGATTGATGAGGTCGCCAAAGCGGTGACGGAGGTGCTTGGCGGCCGGCTCAAGGTGTTGGACGCTGATGGTCGGTGTGTCGCCCTCATCGGAGCGAGTCAGCCCAAAGACGCACCCAAGGCGTGGCTAGAGGCAGTCGCGGAGTCTCGGGCTGAGGGCAGAGCAGTCTGTCGTGACGGGATTTGGTTTGCCGCTGTCGTCGCCGGGTCGGACGCGTTCGGAGCTCTTGTACTGCGAGGTCGCGCCGATCTGGAAGGCGCAGATCAACGGGTACTGGAGCGAGCCGCATTGGTGACCGCGTTGCTGCAGTTGATGAAGCGGACAGCGACTGAGACTGAGAACCGGATCCGCGGTGAGCTGATCTCCGATCTCGTCACGAACGGCGAGCGGGCCGGCGACGGGCATCGAGAGCGGGCGCGGCAGGTCGGGTTCGACCTTGATGCGGAGTTCGCGATTGTTGTTGCGCAGACGGATCACGATCGCCTGCATCGGCTGGCGTTTGCCGCGAGTCACCTGGCCTCGTTGAGTGATGGGATCGCTGGGATTCACCAGGACCGCGCAGTACTGCTGCTGCCTGGTGAGGATCCGGGAGCGGCCGCGCGGAGGCTAGCCAAGGAGTTGGCGGTTGCCATCGGTCAGCCGGTGACCGTCGGGGCTGCGGGTCCGGGGACGGGGCCCGAGTGTGTTCCGAAGGCTTACGCCGAGTCCGTCCGCTGCCTGGATGCGCTGATCGCGCTTGGGCGGGAAGGGGATGGGACGAGTAGCCACGAGCTCGGGTTCATGGGGGTGCTGCTTGGTGAGGCGCGCGGGGTCGAAGGGTTCGTTACCCAGGTGCTGGGGCCGGTTTTGGAGTACGACGAACGCCGCGGCACCGGGCTCATCCAGACGCTGGAGACGTACTTCGCCAACGGGGGCAATCTGAGTCGCGCGAAGGACGACCTGCATGTCCACGTCAACACGGTGGCGCAGCGGCTGGACCGGGTGACGCAGTTGCTCGGCGCGGACTGGCAGCAGGCCGAGCAGGCGCTGGAGATCCAGCTCGCCCTGAGACTGCACCGACTGATCCGTTCCTAGAGCTCCCAGAGCTCCGAGAGCGACTAGGCGATGAGGCCGGCGTTTCGGGCGGCCAAGGTCGCGACCACGAGGTCCCCGTCGGCGACAGACAGGAAGGCAGTGATCTCCTCTGCCCCGGACCGGGTCAATGAGCCGCGAGCCAGCGCGACCAGGTCGTCAACGACCCGCGCTCGGTCCAGCAATTCATCGCCTACTTCGCAGCGCGACCCGACGACGTTGAGGTGCGCACCGGGCAGCACCGCACCATCGATCAACACCGGCGCCGGGCTCGAAGTACAGGTGCAGATTAGGTCGGCACTGGATGCGTCGGCAGCGCTCGAAGCCACGGCGGGGTGGCCCTCTCCGCGCAGCATTGCCACAAAGCGCTCGGTTGAGGCCGCTTCGCGTCCCACGATCTCGACCACCTCCAGAGACGGCCGGACCCAGCGCATCGCGCGGACGTGCTCGCGCGCCTGGACGCCAGTCCCGAACACAGCAAGCCGCCGTACGTCGTGACGCGCCAGCGCATCGGTGGCGAGTGCCGAGACAGCCGGCGTACGGCGTGCCGTCAGCGCGGCGCGATCCAGTGTCGCGACGGCAGCACTTCCGTCGTGACCTAAAAGGACGTACGGCCCTCCATTGCTGAGGGCAACAGATTGCCGAGGCGCGCCATCAGTGAACGTCTTTCGCAGCTCGTGGACCACCTCGTCGAGCGGTGCCAGCCGGTAGATCCGACCTGCGTCGAGGTGTGGGGGAGTGTTCATCTCACGGCTTCGGTACCGCGGCCGGCTCCTGCTCGACCGCCGCCGACGGAGTGCCGCTGAGATGCGGTTCGGCATCCGGCACGCCCGGCCCACCACCTCGATGCAGCAGGTGAGCGATGGTTCCCCAGACACCCCGGCGGAACACCAGCACCACGATCACGAAGATGAGTCCCGTGATAAGACCCGGGCCGGTGATGTGAACGGGACCGAGATGGATGCCGGAGGTCGCCAGGTAGTCCTCCAACTGGACGATCAGACCAGCACCGATGACACTGCCCCACAACGTGCCGATACCGCCGAGCACCGTCATGATCACGACCTTGCCGGAGGTCGTCCAGTACACCTCCTGCAGTGACGCGAACCCGTGGCTGATCGCATAAAGACCACCCGCGAGCCCCGACAGCCCAGCGGAGATGACGAAGATCATCACCTTGTACCGGTCGACCGGATACCCGAGCGAGCGAGACCGAGCCGGGTTTTCGCGGATCGCCACCAACACCCGCCCGAACGGCGAATGCACCACTCGCCAAGCGATCAACAATCCAAGAAGCGCGATCGGCAATCCGGCGTAGTAGAAGTAGAACGGATCCGACAGGTCGAGCCCGAACAAGTTCCGAGGGATACCCTGCAGGCCGTTCTCCCCGCCGGTGACTGAACTCCATTGGTTGGCGACGAAGTACACCATCTGCGCGAACGCGAGCGTCACCATCGCGAAGTAGATGCCGGTACGCCGTACTGCGAGCAGCGCAATCGGCACAGCGAGCACCATCGCGACGACCGCGGCCCCGAGCACCGCGATCGGAAAGGGCGCGCCGGTCTCGATCGCGATAGTGCCAGCCGTGTACGCCGCGCTGCCCCAGAACGCCGCATGCCCAAAAGACAACAGACCGGTGTATCCGAGCAGCAAGTCCAATGCGACGGCGAACAACGCCCAAGCCACAATGTCCATCGCCACCGGCGGATAAACGAACCACGGCAGCGCAAGAGCCACCACGAGTCCTACCGCGAGCAAAGTAAACCGGATGAGGCGCGGCAGAGCGGCCAGTTTGCGCAGAGCGAGCGCCGTCATACCGAAGCCTCCTCGCGGCCGAAGAGTCCGGCGGGCCGCCATAGCAGCACGACCGCCATCAGGATGAACACCAACGTCGTCGCCAGCCCCGGCAGATACACGTTGCCGAGCGCCTGCAGCATCCCGATGATGAAGCCGGCGGCAACCGAGCCGAAGATCGAGCCGAGGCCGCCGATCACGACGACCGCGAACACCAGGATGATCAGGTCAGCACCCATCAACGGAGACACCGCCCGCATGGGAGCCGCAAGGACTCCGGACAACGCGGCCAGGGCGATGCCGAACCCGAACACCGGCGAGATCCACCGGCCGACGTCAATCCCGAGAGCCCGAGTGATGTCCGGCCGCTCGGTCGAGGCCCGGACGATCATGCCGATCCTGGTCCGGGCCAACAGCAACCACGCGCCCAGCGAGACGAGCACCGAGAACACCAGCACGAACACCTGGTACGCCGGGAAGGTGAACAGCCCGAGGTCGACCGACCCGCCAAGTCCCGACGGTTGCGGATACTGCTGAGGCTGTACGCCGTACTTCATCCGCAGCAGGTCCTGGAAGATCAACGTCAGGCCGAACGTCAGCAGGAAGTTGTAGAGCGGATCCAGAGCGACCAGCCGTCTGATGAGCAACCGCTCCAACGCCATCCCAAACAAGCCGAGCAGCAACGGCATCACCAGCAGCGCGACCCAGAAGCTGACCCCGAACTCGCTGAGCAGGATGAACGCGCCGAACGCACCGAGCATGTAGAACGCGGCGTGGGCGAAGTTGACCACTCCGAGCATCCCGAAGATGACCGCCAGCCCTAATGCGAGCAATGCGTAGAAGCTGCCGTTGACGAGGCCGTTGAAGGCGTGTTGGAGCACGGCGCTCAGCCCATCTTGCAGGTGCTCTCGGACACCGGCTTGAAGGCCTTGTCCGCCGGAATGGTCGTCACGATCTTCTCGTAGTCGTAGTCCTCCTTGACCTCGCTCTTCGGCTTGACCTCGGCGAGGTAGGCGTCGTGGATGACGCGGTGGTCCTCGGCCCGGATCTTGCCGTTGCGCAGGAAGAAGTCGTTGATCTCCTTGCCTTCCAGGTTCTTCACGACATCGTCGGACGCGTCCGTACCGGCAGCCTGAACCGCGTCGAGGTAGGCCATCGTCGCCGAGTAGTTGCCGGCATGGGCGAAGGAGGGCCGCGAGCCGGTCTTCTCCTTGAACTTGTCGGCCCACTGGCGGTTCTGCTCGTCGAAGTTCCAGTACCACGCGTCGGTGAACCGGGTGCCGGCCAACGCATCCGAACCGAGCGAGTGGATGTCGGTGATGAACATGAGGCCGACCGACAGTCCGACCCCCTTGTCCTTGAGCTTGAACTGGTTGTACTGCTTGACCAGGTTCACCAGCTCGCCACCGGCATGCATCGTGCCCAGCACATCGGGGTTCGAAGCAGGGGCCTGCAGCAACTGGGAGCTGAAGTCGCCACTGGTGTTCGGGAACTCGGTCGGCTTCTTCGCGAGCACCTTGCCGCCGGCCGTCTCGATCGCCTTGGAGAAGCTCTTCTCCATGTCCTGCCCGAACGCGTAGTCGGGGTAGACGATGTACCAGTTCTTCGCGCCCGCCTGGGTGACCGCAGTACCGGTGCCGTTGGCAAGCATGTAGGTGTCATAGGCGTAGTGGAAGGTGTACTTGTTGCAGCTTTCACCGGTCAGCGCGGTGGTGGCCCCGGAGATGTCGATGAACAGCTTCTTCTTCGCCTTCGCCTGAGTGGCGACGGCCAGGGCAGCAGACGAGGTCGGTACGTCGAGGATGATGTCGGCCTTCTGGCGGTCGTACATCTCCTGGGCCTTGGTGTTCGCGATCTCCGGCTTGTTCTGGTGGTCGGCGACGACCACCTCGATGTTCTTGCTGACCGCGTCGTCGCCGTGCTTGGCCTTGAAGTCCTCGACGGCCATCTCCACCGCCTTGACCCCGTTCGGGCCGGACAGTTCGGCGTAGATGCCGGTCTGGTCGTTCAGGACCCCGAGCACGATCTTGTCGTCGCTGATCTTTCCGCCGCCACCGGACGGGCCACCCGCGCCGCCGCATGCTGCCACGAGCGACACGACCGCCACGGTCGAGATCGCTGGGATGAGGTTTCGTCGTCGCATCAGAGTTCTCCTTGGCTAGATACCGAGGTGCTCGAGCAGCTCGTGCTCGCGCTCACGGACCTCGGCGTTGTCCAACGTCTGCGCGACCCGGCCTTGGGCGAGCAGGTAGTGGCGGTCGGCAACGGTCGACGCGAACCGGATGTTCTGCTCGACCAGCAACACAGTCACGCCGGATGCCTTGACGTCGCGCAGGATGTCGCCGATCTGCCTCACCAGCACCGGTGACAGTCCTTCAGTCGGTTCGTCGCAGAGCAGCAGCCGGGCGCCCATTCGCAGTACTCGGGCGATGGCAAGCATCTGTTGCTCGCCTCCGGAGAGCTTCGTGCCGGGAAACTTGCGGCGCTCCTTGAGAACCGGGAAGGACTCGTACACCCGGTCCAGCGGCCAGGCTTCCTTGCTGACCGTCGGTGGCAGTTTGAGGTTCTCCTCGACGGTGAGGCTCTCGAAGACGCCGCGGTCGTCGGGCACCAGTCCCAAACCGCGGCGTGCGCGGCGGTGTGCGGGGAGGCCGATGATGTCGGTGCCGTCCAGCGTGATCCGGCCGGCGGTTGGGCGGTGCAGCCCCATCAGACAGCGGAGCAACGTGGTCTTGCCCGCGCCGTTCCGCCCGACGAGCGTGACCACCTCGCCGGTGGCGACCTCGAGCGAGACGTCCCGCAGTACCTCCGCTTCGCCGTACGAGGCGGAAACGCGCTCGACGCTAAGCAGCGGACTCACCGCCCAGGTAGGCCTCGATGACCCGGGCGTCATTCCGTACTTCGTCGTACGTGCCCTCGACCAGGATCCGTCCGAACTGGAGCACCGTGACTCGATCGGCCAGCCCGGCGACGACGCTCATGTTGTGCTCGACCAGTACTACGGTCCGGCCAGCCCGCACTCGTCGGATCAGCTCGACCGTCCGCTCGACGTCCTCCAGACCCATGCCGGCGGTCGGCTCGTCCAGTAGGAGCACGGTGGGATCGAGGGCCAAGGCGAGGGCCAACTCGAGCGCCCGTTTCTGGCCGTAGGCAAGCGTTCCGGCCGGGACGCTTCGCTGCCTGGCAAGGCCGACCTGGTCGAGCAGTTCGCCGGCGCGGTCGCGGAATCTGGTCAGCACCCGGTCGGATACCCAGAATCTGTAACCCAGCTTGGTGGTTCCGAGCAGAGCCAACTCGACGTGCTGCTGCAGGGTGAGCTGCTCGAACAGGCTGGTGATCTGGAACGAGCGAGCCACGCCTAGTTGCGCGATGCGTTCCGGTGACGATCCGGTGATGTCGCGGCCGGCGAGAGTGATCTGGCCGGCGCTCGGCTTGATGAAGCCGGTCAGCAGGTTGAACAGCGTGGTCTTGCCGGCGCCGTTCGGTCCGACCAGTGCATGGACATCGCCCTCGGACACGGTGAGGTCGACGTGGTCCACAGCGGTGAAGCCGCGGAAGCTCTTGGTCAGTCCCGTGGTCTCGATGACGGACGGGTTACTCGCAGCCATGGGTGGAACCTAGGTCTGTCACGGACCAGGAGGTATGTCGAGCGCAGACACAGTGCCCGCCGCAGTGATGTGGCGGGCACACAGAGTTGGCCGTCAGGCCGGGGCCTCGCGGCCCCGGCTCATCGGTGGATCGAGGCTTAGAGGTTGGAGACTTTGTAGACCTTGCCGGCGACCGATACGACGTAGGCGGTGTCTCCGACGAACTCCATCGACGTCGGGCGGTCGAGGACCAACTCTCGTCCGCGGCCGTCAACGACCGGGGGATGTCGTCACTGAACGGGCGCTGGAGTTGTTCGCGCGGACTCGGCTCGAGAATGGTTGACCAGGCGCTCGGCGCCGACGAGAAGGGTCCAGGGCTCGATGTTCGTGGTCGCCAGTCGTTGGGCGCGTTCCCAGGGGTCGTCCGCGAGGCGCCGGTAGATCTCGGCTTCGCTGGGGGCGTCCGCGATCAGAAGCACCCGGATGCGGTCGCGCTCGCTGCCTGCGAGCGGGCCGGCGAACAGTACGAAGCCCTCGACTGCGAGCGTGTTCATGAAGCCGGCGTGATCGTTCACCGCCGGCTGGTCGAAGGCACCCTTTCCTTCGGTCCAGCCCGGACCGGCTTCACGGGTGACGGCGTACAGGGTCATTGGAGTCTCTCTTTCCTGGTCGAGTTGCCCGGATGGTCCAGGCAGCAGACCCGTAGAGGACCCCGTGGCCGGTGTCGTGGGCGGTGAGGGTGGCTGTCAGGTTGTCGAGAGCGCGCCGCATTCCTTCGTCGTCGAGGCCCTCGAGCATCCAGCCGAGTAGACCAAGCACGAACCGCTGCGCGTCGTCTGCGTCCGCTCCGAACCACATCGCCTCGCTGTGAGGTTCGAGCTGAATGTCGGTGAATCCTGAGGCGCCGAGGACGGTCTGGACCCGCTCGGGGTCCGCGAGTGAGAACGGGCCGGGCGCATCCGGTGGTGGGGTGCGGAGGTCGCGTCCGGCAGCCATGGCTGTGGAGAATGCGCGGATCCATTCGTTCGCTTCGGGTGCCTGCCAGGTGAGCAGTGCGAGGCGGCCGCCTCGACGAACGGCTCGTGCGATGTTGGTGAAGGCGGCGACCGGGTCGCCGAAGAACATGGCGCCGGTGCGGCTGATGGCCACGTCGAACACCTCGGCAATGAACGGGTGGACCTGTGCGTCGGCCTGCTCGAAGCTCGCGTTGGGCGGGCCTTCCCTAGCGGAGACTTGGCCGGCATAGGCGATCATGTGGGAGGACAAGTCGACCCCGAGGGCCGAGCCCGAACTCGCCGCGCGTGCGGCGTCACGGGTCGTCTTCCCGGTCCCGCACCCGATGTCGAGCACGTGATCGTGCTCCGAGACGTCGGCGGCGGCCATGAAGGCGACGTCGTAGCCGGCGATGCTTCGGTCGAAGTACTCGGCATTGTCCGCCCAGTACGCCCCCTCGTTCCCGTCCCAGGCCCTCGCTTGTTCCGTGTTGCCCGGGTCCACCTTCACCGCGATCTCTGCGCTCACTGTGCACCTCGCTATAGTCCTTCGAGGACTATATTGGTCCTTGGAGGACTATATGACAAGACGCGCAGACGAACTGAACACGACCTCTTTCGCCATGCTCGGGATGTTGGCGATCCGCCCGTGGTCGACTTACGAGCTCGCCAAACACCTGGACCGCAGCCTGCGCCCGCTGTGGCCACGCGCCCGCAGCAACCTGTTCAACGAGCCGAAGAAGCTCGTGGTCCACGGCCTGGCGGTCGCCGCCGAGGAGGCCGTCGGGCGTCGTCCCCGCACCGTCTACACGATCACCCCGGCCGGCCGGCGAGCACTTCGCGAATGGCTCGGCACACCCGGAGAGGGACCCGTCCTCGAGTTCGAGCAACTCCTCAAGGTCTTCTTCTCCGACCAGGGCAGCAAGACCGACGCCCTCACGGCGGTCGCCACGATCAAGGACTGGGCGCACGACCGCAATGCGCAGAACATCGCCGTCGCTCGCGCCTACCTCGCCGGGACCGGCCCCTTCCCTGACCGGGCCGCCGTACTCAGCGTTGTTGGACAGTTCCACACCGACTTCGCCGACATGGTCAGCAAGTGGGCCGACTGGGCGACCACGACCATCGAAGCCTGGCCCGACGATCCCAGCCGGGCCGAACCGGACCTGACCTTCATGAAACGGCTCGCAGAACGCGACCCCGACCGATGATGCCGACTGGGCGAACGGCAGCTGATCAGTTGCTGGGGCGGACGGCGGTGATGGCGAAGCGTTCGACGGACTGCACGTGGCCGCCGGTCGAGGCGATGATCGTCAGGGCGGGGGCGGTCGCGCCCTTGAAGGTCACCTCCGTCGTCCAGGGCTGGCGGTCGCCGCCGGCGGGGACGCAGCAGCGCGTTCCGATCGGCTGGTCTGAGGATGGCTGGCGGACTTCGACGCGGATCGACTCGTCGACGCCGGAGATCAGGCCGCTGACGGTTAGTGGTGAGGTGACGGTTCCGGCGTACCGGGGTCGGTCCAGGGTGAACGTGGAGTCTGTGGTGCCGACGACCTCCCATGGCGCATCCGTGCCCTGGCCGATGCGCACCAAGTGGAGGACGGCAGAGACGCTGAGTTTGTCGTCGGCCAGGTAGCCGACGGAGACCTGGGCGTCGTCGCCGCGGATTGAGCTTCTTACGACTTTGTTGATCTCGGTGAGGCCGAGGTAGCCGGTGGTGAAGGAGAGGGCGGTCTGGTCGGCGTCCAGGTGCCACGGTTGTTGGCCGCCGTTGCGGTAGGTGCGTTGCCACGCGGCGGCATCGGCTTCTGAGGTGAACGGCCAGAGCGGTTGGTACTTGAATTGCCTGACGGGCTCCGAGGCGGTTGGGGTTGGTGACCGCGTGGGTGCTGGGGTGTTGCGGGTTGGGGACGGCGTTGGAGACGGCGTTGGGGTCGCCGGTGGCCGGGTTGGCGAAGTACTGGCTGATGGCCCTGCGGCTGAGGGCAGGGGAACGGCGAGTTGGCCTGAGTCTGAGGTGCCGCCGAGGAGCATGGCGGCGAGGGCGGAGAGTAGACCGGCCAGGGTGAAGATCGCGGCTGCGGCGGCGATGATCGCGGCGCGCCGTCGCCAGGTCGCGTGTCGCAGCGGGTCCTGGTCTGGGCCGGTCTGCGTCATTTCTGTCTCCTGTGCCTGATCTTCATTGCACCTCGGATGCGGGCGCCGGGCCAGAGTCTGATGGTCACGATCCGAGCGTCGGCGGCGGTGGAAAAACGATTGGGCATGAGGTCTTGACACGTCCCGGTGTCGGATGGACAGTAATGGCCACGAGTTGGAAAAACGATTGGGCAAAGTGATGTCGCAGGTGAAGGTGTCGATCAAGGATGTGGCGGCGCGGGCTGGGGTGTCAGTGACGACGGTGTCGCATGTTCTGAACGACGTGCCGGGGAAGCGGATCACGGATGCCACCAGGGATCGGGTACGCCGGGCCGCAGGGGAGCTCGGCTACTCGCCGAGCAGTGTTGCTCGCAATCTCCGCCTCCAGAGATCACAGATGCTGGCGCTGATCAGTGACGAGATCGCGACCACCCCGTACGCCGGGCGCATGATCCTCGGCGCGCAGGAGGCCGCGTCGAAGGCGGGGTGGCTCCTCATGCTCGTCAACACCGGGTCCGACAGCGAGTTCGAGGCGGCCGAGATCCAGGCCTTGAGGCAGCGGCAGGTGGACGGGTTTCTCTACGCGACCATGTACCACCGCGAGGTGACGCTGCCCGACGCGATCGCCGGAGTACCGACCGTGTTGCTGGACGCGCGGTCCGAGAACAGCGACGTTCCTTCGGTGGTCCCAGACGAGGTCGCAGGTGGGCGAACCGCTACCGACGAGCTGATCCGGCACGGCCACCAACGGATCGGATTCGTCAACAACGTCGATGACATTCCCGCCACACACGGCCGGTTGGAGGGATACCGGGCCGCGTTGCAGGAGGCGGGCATCAAGTTCGACAAGCGGCTCGTAGCAGCACAGACATCGGACACCGAAGGCGGTCTGCAGGCGGCCAGGCAGTTGCTAGAAGCAACTGAACGGCCGACTGCGTTGTTCTGCTTCAACGACCGGATGGCTATGGGTGCCTACCACGCCGCAGCCGAGCTCGGTCTGCGGATACCCCAGGACCTGTCGGTCGTGGGGTTCGACAACCAGGAGCTCATCGCTGATGGACTCCGGCCCGGGCTGACCACTGTCGCGCTGCCCCATTACGAGATGGGCGCGTGGGCCGTGGAGGCCCTGATCGCACGAATCGAGGGACGAGAGGGCGCGGAGCACGAGGCGCTGAGCTGTCCGCTGGTGATCCGCAACTCCGTGGATCGACCCGCCTCCAGCTGATCCACCAAGCAGCGGGGCCATCGATGCCCACCGCTGCCACAGACACGCAGTACCGGCAGACCCTGCCTTGCCTCGGCCTGCCCAAAACACAAAGGGGAACGACCATGCAACACATCACGAAGCGAGGCGTCGGAGCCGTCGCGTTGATCCTGGCCGCGGCAGTCGGGCTGCCGGCCTGTTCTTCGGCGTCGTCCGACAGTGGCGCGAGTAGCGAGGGCGGGGTCACCACGCTCGAGCTCTGGACGCACAACGGTGGTAACGCCGTCGAGTTGGCGGTCAACAAGAAGGTGGTCGACGCCTTCAACGCGAGCCAGACGAAGTACAAGGTGAAGCTGCAATCCTTCCCGCAGGCCGCCTACAACGACGCGGTCACTGCCGCGGCGGCCGCGAAGAAGCTGCCCTGTGTCATGGACATCGACGGTCCCAACGTCCCGAACTGGGCGTGGGCCGGCTACCTGCAGCCGCTCGAGCTGCCCGACGGCTTCTTCGACAAGCAACTCCCGAGCACGCTCGGCAAGGTCGACGACAAGGTCTACTCCTTCGGTCACTACGACGTCGCGATGAACCTGACGGCTCGCAAGTCGGTGCTGACCGAGTACGGCATCCGGATCCCGACGATCGACAAGCCGTGGACCGGGGCGGAGTTCGACGAGGCGATTGCGAAGATCAAGGCCGGCGGCAAGTATGCGTACCCGCTCGACATGGGGACGGCGGGTACCGGCGAATGGATCCCGTACGCCTACTCGCCGATGTTGCAGAGCTTCGGCGGTGACCTGGTGAACCGCTCGGGCTATGAAACCGCGGAGGGCGTGCTCAACGGACCGGATGCCCTCAAGTGGGCGACGTGGTTCCGCGGCTTGATCACCAAGGGCTATGCGCAACAGAAGTCAGGCAAGGACTCCGCCGTGGACTTCGTCAACGGCAAGAGCGCGATCATGTGGAACGGCAGTTGGGCCGCGGACACGGTGACCAAGAAGTACGGCGCTGACGTGGTCTTCCTGCCGCCGCCGGACTTCGGCAAAGGCCCGAAGATTGGTGGCGCGTCCTGGCAGTGGGGAATGTCGTCGGCCTGCGCGGCCAAGGACGGTGCCCTGGAGTACTTGAAGTTCTCGGCCAAGCCGGAGTACTACGTCGAGTACGCGACGGCGCTCGGCCTGATCCCGGCGAATACGGACGCCGCGGCATCCGTACCGGCGTACGCTCCTGGCGGTAAGTACCGGAGCTTCCTCGAACTGTCGCAGAAGTACGCGCTGGTGCGACCGGTCACGCCGGCGTACCCGTTCATCGCCTCGACCTTCCAGAAGGCTGTGTTGGACATCCTGGCCGGCGGCGACCCGCAGAAGATACTCGACAAGGCGGCCGCGGACGTCGACAACAACATCAAGTCCAACGGCAACTACGAGTTCTGACATGTCCGTCACCACAGCTTCCAGACACGTTGCGAAGAAGGCCGTTGCCCGGCCTCGCCGGGTGAGGAGCGCGCGTTCTCATGAGACCTTGATCGGTGCTGCGATGGCGTCGCCGGCCGTCATCCTGCTGATCGTCTTCTTCCTGGTCCCCGTCCTCCTGGCGTTCGGACTCGCCTTCACCAACGCGCGGCTGATCTCTCCGAGGCCACCGCGGTTCGTCGGCGTCGACAACTTCATCACGCTCTTCGGTGACAGCCTCTTCTGGGCATCGCTGCGCAACACGGCGTACTTCGCCCTGATCGTGGTACCCGTCCAGGCCGGGCTCGCGCTGGTCCTGGCGTTGCTCGCCAACGCGAAGGTCCGCGGTACCAACTTCTTCAGGACGGTGTACTTCGCTCCGGTGGTCACGTCGATGGTCGTGATCTCGTTGCTCTGGCGCTTCATCTACCAGCCCGACGGACTGTTGAACCAGATCATCTCGGCCGTCACGTTCGGCCAGTGGCACGGGACCGACTGGCTCAACAACCCGACGACGGCGATGCCGGCGATCATGTTCATGTCGATCTGGCAGGCCGTCGGGTTCCACATGATCATCTGGCTGGCGGGGTTGCAGACGATCCCGCGTGAGCTGTACGAAGCGGCCTCGCTGGACGGGGCGTCCACCTGGAAGACGTTCACCCACATCACCTGGCCGAGTTTGCGGGCGACGCGGACGTTCATCCTGATCACGATCACGATCGCGGCTTTCAGCCTGTTCACCCAGATCAGCGTGATGACGCAGGGCGGTCCGCTGGACAGGACGACCACGGTGATCTTCATGGCGGTTCGAACCGGGTATGAGCAGCAGTCCACCGGTTATGCGGCGGCGATCTCCCTGGTGTTCTTCGTGATTGTGCTCGCCGTGTCGGGCGTCCAGCGCTTCTTGACCAGAGAGAAGGCCTGACATGACGAACTCCAAGCGGGTCTCGCCGCTGCAGTTGGTGCGGTCGTTGTTGGTGATCTTCTTCGCGTTCCCGATCATCTTCATGCTGATCTCGTCCTTCAAGCCGGACGCGCAGATCTTCGCCGACCTCTCGTCGATCAAGGCGATCCTTCCGGTCGGCGAGATCTCGCTGGACAACTACCGAGGCGTGTTCGACCGAGTGCCGGCCGAGCGGCTGCTGTTCAACTCGGTGATGATCTCGGTGGTGACGGTTGCCGTCGGCATCTTGATCAACAGCATGGCGGCGTTCGCGCTGTCGAGGATGCGCTGGCGCGGGCGACGCGTAGTACTGGCGGCCATCATCGCGACGTTGATCGTTCCGTTCGAGACCTTCGCGCTGCCGATGGTGTGGTGGGTCAACAAGTTGCCCTGGTTGGAGGTCAACGGCTTCAACCTGACGTTGACGGAGGGCTGGCTCGACACGTACCAGGTGCAGATCCTGCCGTTCGTGGCCAACGCCTTCTCGATCTACCTGTTCTACCAGTACTTCAGCAGCATCCCGGTCGAGCTGGACGAGGCCGCCCGGATGGACGGCGCCGGGTGGTTCGGGATCTACCGGCGCGTCGTGATGCCGCTGTCCGGACCGGCCATCGCGACCGTCGCGATCCTGACCTTCCTGCCGGCGTGGAACTCCTACCTCTGGCCGTTGATGGTGGTGCAGAGCGAGGAACTGCGCCCGGTGATGGTCGGCATTCAGTACTTCTTCCAACTCAACGTTTCCTGGGGGCAGATCATGGCCTACGCCTCGATGATCACCGTGCCGGTGCTCGTCCTGTTCGTCGCGTTCCAGCGCGCCTTCATCGGCGGCATCGCCTCCGCGGGGGTGAAGGGCTGATGCTCGAGCTCCCCGACTCGTGGGTGTGGGACTTCTGGCTCGCTCAGGACGGCGACGAGTATCACCTCTTCTTCCTGTACGCGTCCCGCGCCCTGCATGATCCCGGCCGCCGGCACCGGCGGGCGTCCGTCGGCCATGCGGTATCCGATGACCTGCGGGATTGGAGGCGGTTGCCGGATGCGCTTGTCCGGGGTGATGCGCCGGCGTTCGATGACGTAGCCACGTGGACCGGTTCCGTCGTACGGGGTCCTGAGGGTCAGTGGCACATGTTCTACACCGGGGCCACTGATCGCGGCGGGGCGCTGATCCAGACGATCGGGCTGGCTGTGTCGGACGATCTGATCAGCTGGCACAAGCACGACGGCAATCCGGTCGTGTCTGCTGATCCGCGCTGGTACGAGAAGTACGACGGCGCGACGTGGTTCGACGAGGCCTGGCGGGATCCGTGGGTCTTCGCGGATCCAGACGGCGACGGCTGGCACATGCTGATCACCGGGCGCGCCAACCACGGGGCTGCCGACGACCGCGGGGTGGTCGGCCATGCTCGGTCGCACGACCTGGTCCAGTGGGAAGTCGGGCCGCCGCTGAGCGAGCCGGGTGCGGGATTCGGGCAGCTCGAGGTCTTCCAGGTCGAGGAGGTGGAGGGCCGCGTTGTCCTGCTGTTCAACTGCCTACGGAACGAGTTGTCGGCTGCCAGGAAGGAGACTGCGGGCAGCGGGGGAGTCTGGTCATTGGCTGCCGACAGCATCGTTGGTCCGTTCGACGTCAGCAAGGCCACGCCGCTGACCGACGACTCCCTGTACGTCGGGCGGCTGGTGCGGGATGTCGACGGTGCCTGGGTGTTGCTCGCCTTCCACAACGAAGGTCCAGAGGGATTCGTCGGCAGCATCAGTGACCCCATGCCAGTAGTGATGGCCGGCGACGGGCTCACTCTCAAACCCTCCTGAATTGCCGAGGAGGTTGGGGATCGGCATCACGGCGCGGCGGGGCGTGAGAGCGGTCAGTCGCTGGTGGATGCGGATTTGCAGTCGTGTTCGTGGCGGCGGTAGATGCCTGGGGGTGTGCCGTATTCGCGTTTGAAGGCTTTGGCGAAGGCGAATTCTGAGGTGTAGCCGGAGCGGGCGGCGACTGTTCGGAGGGGCACGTTGGAGTCGCGGAGGAGGCGGGCGGCTGTGGTCATGCGCCACCAGGTGAGGTAGGTCAGGGGCGGTTGACCGACGATGGCGGTGAATCTCTTGGCGAAGGCGGCGCGGGAGAGGCCGGCTTGCGCGGCGAGATCTTCCACTGTCCATTGGCGTTCGGGGTGGTGGTGGATGCCGCCGAGGGCCGTTGACATCGCTGGATCGGTGAGCGCCGCCGCCCAGCCTGGTGTCGTTCCGTCGGCCTGTTCGTCGTGCCAGGCGCGCAGGATGAACAGCAGCAGCATGTCAACAATCGCGGGCAGGATCGCCTCGGTGCCGGCGCGGGGGTTGTCGAGCTCATGGCCGAGCAACTCGATGGCACTGCGTAGCGAAGCGTGCCGGCCGAGGCGGGACGGCAGGTGGATGAGGTCGGGTAGGTCGTCGAGCAAGGGGTGGCTGCGGGCGCGGTCGAGTTGGTAGGCCGCGCACAGCAGGACGGTCTCGGCGCCCGGGCCGTCCAGGTGGACGTAGCCGAATTGCGGTGCGTCGACCTCGGCGGTGGGGCTGAAATCGGTCGTGGGACGGCCGGGGCTGTCCGTCAGGACGTACTCCGACCCGCGCGGATCGAAGACGACATCGCCGACGTTGAGCGCAACCGGTTCGCCGTGTGGCGGGACGAGCCAACAGGAGCCTTGGAGCACGACGTGGCAGCCGGCGGTTTCGCCGGGTGGGAACCGCAGGCCCCACGGGGCGTGGGCCTGGGTCCGCGCTCCCTGGGGTTTCCCGGTGCGCATGACCGTGAGCACGTCACTCAGTACGTCCATGGTTTGAGAGTAGTCGGAGACGATCAGACATGAAGTGCGGACTGATGGACATTCTCCGTCTTCGGAAATGTCCGTACGGTCGATCGAAGACGAATCGATTGACCTAGGGATGGTCCATGCGACTGCAAGGTGTTAGAAAGCGCTCTCTCGCGACTTTGATTGTTTCTCTGGCCGCGTTGTTGATCGGCCCGAGCGCGGCAAGCGGTTCGGGTTCCGGGGTGTGGACGGCGGTTTGGGGGACGTCGCCGCAGCGGGCGGGGGCGAGCTTCGCGCCGAACTGGTCCGAAGCGGGCTTCAGCAATCAGACCGTGCGCCAGGTTGTCAGGGTCAGCGCGGGCGGCGTCGCGACGAGGGTCCGGCTGTCGAATCAGTACGGCTCGACGCCGCTCAAGGTCGCAGGTGCCACGATCGCCCGCACCACCAGCGGAGCCGCCGTTCAGCCGTCGTCGCTCCGGCAACTCACGGTCCGCCATGCGCGGTCCTTCACTATTCCGGTCGGGCGCGAGGTGGCGACCGACTTGGTGCCGATGCGATTGGCCGCACTCGAGTCAGTGACGATCACGCTCTACCTCGCGTCGCCGACCGGGCCAGCGACGTACCACCCCCTCGCCCTGGCAACCAGCTATCGGGCGACTGGAGATCACCGGTCCGATGTCGGGGGAGCGCCGTTCACCGAGACCTCCAGTTCCTGGTACTACGTGAGCGGGCTGGATGTGGTCGGCCAGGCGAAACGTAGTACGGGGGTGGTCGCGTTTGGGGACTCGATCACTGATGGTGCGGGCGGTACCGCGGACAACCGGTATCCCGATCAGTTGGCCGAGCGACTCGCTTCCGCCGGGCGGCCGCGAGCCGTGGTGAATCAAGGCATCAGCGGCAATCGGGTGACGGTGGACTCGGCCTGGTTTGGCGACAAGGCGGTCTCGCGGTTCCAGCGCGACGTACTCGATCAGCCGGGAGTCGGTACCGTCATCATCCTTGCCGGGATCAACGATCTTGGCATCAGCGAGGTTGCCGCGAATCCGCCGTTCCCGATCTTCGCGCCGTTCACCAAGGTCTCGGCCAAGCAGATCATCGCGGGGCAACGGAAGTTGATCGTACGGGCGCGGGCTGATGGTCTGCGGGTCATCGGCGCCACGCTTCTTCCGATCAAGGGATCGAGCTACTACACCGCGGCCAGCGAGGCGAAGCGGGATGCGGTGAACCACTGGATCCGTACGTCGGCCGAGTACGACGCGGTGGTCGACCTCGACCGGGTGATGGCGTCGCCAACCGATGCGGATCAGCTGAGGCCGCCGTACGACTCCGGCGATCACCTACACCCGAGCGACGCCGGCTACGACGCAATGGCGAACGCGATCGACCTGAATGACCTGGGCTGAGTCGATGCGCAGGTGTAGCGAAGGACAGGTAGTAGTCGTCTCAGCAACCTGGAGACCGGCGCGGTAGGCGTGCTCGCAGCGCTTTCCGCCCGACTACGTCCTGTCCGTCGGTACACCAACCACCCCTCGACCCAACCGGGCCGCGCAGTTGCCAGCAGCAACTAGTCGCCGCGGAGCACCGACCTGCACCCAGCCGATGGATCTGGCTGCCGTTCCCTGGCAACGCAGGTGCGATGATCGCGGGATGGATGACGTACGGCGGGTTGCGTTGGTGACGGGGAGTTCCCGGGGGTTGGGGGCTGTGATTGCGCGCAGGCTTGGGGAGGACGGGTTCGCCGTGGCAGTCAATGGGCGGTCGAGCGGTCAGCCGGCGAGTGGGGTTGTCGCTGAGATCCGGGCTGCGGGTGGTGTCGCCGCGGCGTACGGGGCTGATGTGACGGACGAGCGGGAGGTCGCCGGGCTCGTTGCCGCGGTGGGGGAGGAGTTGGGCGCGATTGATGTGGTTGTGCTCAATGCGACCGGAGCGCAGCCGGGCGCGGCGATGCTTGACGTGGGGTGGGAAGAGCATCTGGCGCAGCTCGATTTCTTTGTGAAGAGTCCGGTGTTGATCGGGCGCGAGGTGGTGCCCGGAATGCGGGAGCGGAAGTACGGGCGGATTGTGCAGATCGACTCGGAGGTTGCGTTCAGGTCGCCGCCGGGACGATCGGCGTATGCGACGGCGAAGAGTGCGCAGATCGGACTGACGCTGAGTTGGGCTCGCGAGTTGGCGCCGGATGGGATCACGGTGAATACGGTCGCGCCTGGGTTCATCCCGGTTGAGCGGCATGCGGATGTGTCGGACGCCGACAGGACGGCGTACTTGAGCACAGTGCCGGTTGGCCGGATGGGTACGCCGGAAGATGTCGCCCACGCGGTGAGCTTCTTGGCGTCCGAGGGTGCCGGGTTCGTCACCGGTCAGCGGCTCGTGCTCGACGGCGGCCGCGAACTGCTTCCCTAGGTGGTGCTTGAGCTGCGGCGGCCAGGCTTACCTCGAACTCGTCGGCGACTGGTCCTAGCCAGTCGTTTCGGGTTGGCGCCAGGTCACGGTCAAGTGCCGGCGTTGCCGAATCGTTCGAGGTCGCGGCTGACCAGTTCCTGGAGCTGTTGCAAACCCTGCTCGTCGGCGGCTTCGACCCGCACGGTCAGCGTGCCGGCGCCGGCGTGCAGGATGCAGCGGCCGATGCTCAGGGTCAGGGTTCCGTCTGTCTCGGTCCATTCCACGTTCCGCACCTGCGGGCGATCCTGCGGCCCACTCTTGTGCAGGCGCGCGAGCTTGTGCCGCTGCGAGTTCATGCTGTTGGCGTGGCTGCAGAGCTGGGTGAGGTACCGGCTCGGCGCTTCTGTCTGGATGTGGGCCTCGGCGGTCAGCATGGACACAGCTTTTACGAGACACTGTGTATCTGTCAATACATGATGTATCGATAGAGCTCACTGTGTATCGTAAGAGCGTGCCGAAGCTGTGGAACGAGACGATCGAGGCGCATCGCCGCGAGGTGGGTGACGCGATCCTGGACACGACGGCAGCGCTGGTGATCGAGGGCGGTCTGCGGTCGGTGACGATGTCCCAGATCGCCGAGCAGACCGGCATCGGTCGCGCGACCCTGTACAAGTACTTCCCGGACGTCGAAGCGATCCTGGTCGCCTGGCATAGCCGCCACGCCGCACTGCACCTCGAGCGCCTCACCGACGTCCGCGACCGGGCCGGAGATCCCCGTCAGCGCCTTGAAGCCGTACTCACCGCCTGGGCCCAGATCGTTTATGAGATCGCGCGCCAACCTCACGGCGCAGAACTCAGCGCTCTCCTTCACCGCGCGGAGCACATCGCCGACAACGAACTCCACAAGCTGATCCGGGGGGTACTGAGCGACGCCGCCAAAGCCGGAAATATCCGGAACGACCTCGCGCCGGACGAACTCGCGACCTACTGCCGCCACGCACTCGACGCGGCCGGCAGCCTGCCCTCCCAAGCCGCGGTCAAGCGCCTGATCGGGCTCACCTTGGCCGCCTTGCGCCCCTAGCTCTCGCGAACTGGGAAGATGCGCTGCATCCAGAGTGAGCTGATGTACTGGTCGTTCTTGACCGCATAGTCGCGGAAGACGCCGACCTCGGTGAAGCCGAACTTCCGATGGAGTGCGACCGATGCCTCGTTAGGCAAGGCGATTCCGGCGAGGGCCACGTGGACCGGCTCGTGGGCAAGGAGGTCGAACAGCGCGCGGTAGAGCGCAGTACCGACGCCTTGCCCGCGGGAGTCGGGGTGGAGCGCGATGCCGACTTCGACGGTTTCCTTGAAGGCCCCGTGGGCTCGGTAGGGCTGGCTGGACGTGTAGCCCAGTACTTCGTTGCCGCGCCGCGCGATCAGCAACCGATGGGGCCCGGTCGGGGAGAACTGTTTGAACCAGTCGTGCTGTTCCATCACGGTGGTCGGCCGGGTGGCGAAGCTGGCGATGGAGTTCGCCGCGGCGTCGTTCAGGATGTCGACGATGTGGCGATGGTCGTCGCCGGTTGCGAGTGCGATCTCGATCGAGTCGGAGTGGGCGGCTGCACGGTCCCTCATTTCCGACACGGTAGTCCAGTCCGCAGGTCCGGAACTACGAGGTGGCTCCGGTGTAGCGCCGTACTCCCAGTCGCCAGAGGAGCAAGGCTGCCGTCGTGAACGCGGATCCCAGCAGGACTGCCAGGATCAGCGTGCTGGGGTCTGGGCCTTGGGTGAGGGTTTGGGCCGGCCAGGTGGTGATTGCGGCTACGGGGAAGGCGAAGGTGAGTAGCCGCCGGAGCCAGCGGCCGTAGATGTCGACTGGGTACCGGCCGAATTCCCAGGCGGCACCGTGCAGTACTCCGAGGTTGAGCCGGGGTGCCCAGAAGGCAAGGGATGCGAGTCCTATTGAGGTTGCCCACCCGATCAGCAGGCCTATCAGGGTGAGCAGAGCCCAGCCGACCACGGCAAGCGGCGAGGGGACGATGGCCAGGTCACGCAGTCCGAGGATGATCACCCCGATCCCGAGGATGCTCTGCACAAGCGCGAGGGGTGCGTGCCGAGTACTGGTAGCGAGCAGCACGGTAGGCGCTGGCCGGAGCAGGTAGAGGTCGAGTCGGCCATCTCGGATCTGTTGGGAGAGATCACCGAGGCTCGGATCGAGGAAGGCCGCTCGGAGGCCGGTGATGAGCGAATAGGTGCCGATCAGGGTCAGCATCTGCCCGGCGGACCAGCCGGCGAGTAGACCTGTCTGGGCGAAGATGATGCCGATGGTGGCGAGCGATGCGGCCAGCTCCACGACGGCCAGGAGCGCGTCGAAGAACAGGTTGATCCGGTAGGCCAGGGCCTGCCGCAGGGACAGTGAGAACGCAGTACTGAGCAGTCGAGCAAGTCTCATTAGGCTCCCACTGTGCTGTAGCGGCGGATGCCGAGGCGCCAGGCGCCGACGGCGCAACAGCCCAGCGCCGCTGTCCAGAACAGCGAGATCGCGTACCCCGCGGCGGCGTCGGCGACTGTCAGCGTGCCAGCCGCCAGTTCGGCGGGAAAGCCGAGCATCGACCGGAAGGGCAGGAGCTGGGCGATGGTCCGCAGGGGATCGGGGAGCAACGCATTCGGTACTGCGGAACCACCGAGCAGGAAGATCAGGACCGTGCCGAAGGCAACGACCGCGTGGACTCGCTCAGTCCAGAACGCCGCCATGGCAAGAGTCCAGACGAAGAAGAACCGCAAGGCCGCTGCGAGGGCGAGAGCGGGCAATGCGGCCAGCAATGCGAGCGGTGAGAAGCTCACGCCGACCGACAATCCGACCAGAATGATCAGCGGTGCTCCGAACACGATCATCCAGAGGCGAATCGCGAGGTTCTCCCCGAGCGGGCCGATGACGGGCGGCTGAGGTCGCAGGAGTGCGGCGGCGACCTCGCCGCTGTAGATCGACTGCGCGAACGTGTGGTTCTCGAAGGAGGCCGTCATCAGTGCCACACAGATCACGGCGAGGTAGTAGGTACCGACCTGGGCTCCGGCCACGGGCACGTGGAGCCAGACGAAGAGCCCTAGCAGCGGCGCCACGGCCTGCCCGATGACCAAGGTGACAATGAACCACCAGGCACCCGACCAGCCGAGGATCTGGCGCCAGATCTCGAGTCGCACCAGCCGGAGGATCCTCCTCACGAGGTGGCGTCCTTCGCGCTCCGCAGGTGTCGATACGCCTGGTCCATCACGTTCTCCAGCGATGGTTCTTCGACGGACAGGTCGGCGACCGCGAAGCTGGAGAGGATCCGGGCCGTGGTTGCCGGCACAGCATCCCGGTCCACGCGCAACAGCCACTGATTGCCATCGCGCTGCAGGACGTCACCGTGCTGGGCCAGGTCCGGATCGTCATCGGTCACTGCAACCCGGATCAGCTTGGTCGGGGAGAAGACAGAGCTGAGCTCGTCGCGCCGCCCGTCGAAGGCGATCGCACCGTCGTCGATCAGGATCAGCCGTGGACAGAGCGATTCCACGTCGGCCATGGAATGGCTGGTCAGCAGCACGGTGGCGCCCGTTTGGGCGGAGTACTCGGCGATGAAGGTTCTGACGAGCTTCGCTGCCGAGATGTCCAGCCCGATCGTGGGTTCGTCGAGGAACAAGATCCTCGGGCGGTAGACCAGTGCGAGGGCCAGGCCGGCCCGCATCCGCTCGCCGAGGCTGAGTGCGCGGACCTGTCGCTGGAGGATGCTGTCGAGGTCGAGGAGTTCGCTCAGCTCGGCCAGGTTGTGCTCGAACTCGGACTCGGCGACGTCGTACAGGACCTGCTGGTAGCGGAAGGAGTCGAGCACGGTGAGCTCCGGCGCGTCCCCGATCGGCTGACTTCCACGGATGAGGGCGATCTGGCGGAGGTAGTGGTTGTGCCGTCGCCAGGGGGTTTCGCCGAAGACGCGAACCCGGCCGCTGGTCGGGTGCAGGATACCGGCCAGGATCTTCATCGTGGTCGTCTTGCCGGCTCCGTTCCGGCCGAGGAATCCGACGACATGTCCGGTCTCGATGTGGAAGGTGACGTTCTGGACCGCGTGAACGTCGCGATAGTTCCGCCGTACCAGGGCGCGGGCGGCGGCGACCAGTCCGGCGTCGCGCACCGGGACGCGGTACGTCATCGACAGATCTTCTACAGCAACGGCGGGCGGCGATTCCATGCTTAAAGGCTATCGTTGAAGTGCCGCTTGACTGTTTGTCCCGATAGAGGAAGGTAGTTCAGTGCGGAAACCCTCAACTGTGGCCTCAAAGTCGATGCGCGGGGTCGTGCTCGCCAGGGAGGCCGGGATCTCGGTGCAGCAGGTGCGCAACTACGAGCTGGCCGGATTGTTGCCGACGGCTACTCGCTCTGCCGCCGGCTACCGGGAGTTCGACGAGTCGCACCGTCGCGCGCTGGTGTCTGCCCGTGCGCTGGTCAGGGCCTACGGCTGGGACGATGCCGTGACGATCATGGCGGCCGTGCACCGTGGTGATCTGATGGCAGCCGTGGCCTGCATCGAGCATGGTCATGCCCAACTCGACCGCGAACGTGAACGCATCGAGCAGGCCCTGCACGCCTTCGAAGTTGTCGTCACCCATCCACTCGACGCCGACCCGCGGATGGCGGCCGCGCTCGCCCAGATGACGCGACAGGGCACTCCTCTGCGGATCGGCCAGCTCGCTGACCTGCTGGGCGTTCGCACGTCGACCCTGCGTTTCTGGGAACAGGTCGGACTCGTCCGCCCAGCACGCGAACGCGTCACCGGCTACCGCGTGTTCGATCTCGGTGCCGCCAGGGACGCGCACCTGGTACGACTTCTGCGGGAAGGCAACTTCCCGATGATGATCATCCTCGCCGCCCTCGACGAGATGCACTCCTCGGCCGACGGCCGCCCCGAACGAGTCGGCGCCGAACTCAGTCGTCGCAAGGCAGAGCTCCACGAACGCAGCCTGGCCCGCTTACGAGCCGACGCAACCCTGATCGCGTACCTCGACTGGCGAGACTCCTCGTCCCCAACGAGTTGACGCCGGGTACTCCGTCAGACGCATGGGGGAGAACCAAGGGCGCCACAGATGTGTCTGTCGCCGACGCCCCGTCAGGCTCGCTCGTGACGATTTGCTGAAGGGAGGTCTGGATGAAGCGAGTGCTGGTGACTGCGACGACTGCGGTAGCGGTGATTGCGACACCGGCAGTTGTCGTGAGCGCTGCCATATGTTCTTTTGCATTCAGTGGCCAAACACCGCCGCAGAGCTAGCGGTCTAACATCTCAAAGCGTGATGGGCAACGACGACCACCTCTTAGAACTCGAGATCGACACGATCTTCGGTCTTGCTCCAACTCTGCCCGGCGAGCAACTGCGCCTGGCGACGTCGGACGTCATCGCCGTCTTCGGGTGGTCGCCGAACGCACGAGTATTTGCTTTGAGCGCGGCCGCAACCGAGTTGATCGATTCGATCGATCTCGACGTCGCCGAGGACTTCTCGCCAGAAACGGAACCGACTGTGGTGACACAGGTGAAGAATCGTCTGCTCAACAGGACAGATCCTCCGTCCGTGCTGACTGTGGCAGGCGGTCCCTCCTACCTGTTTCCTTCGTCCGTTGAGGATCCGCACGTCGGCTTGCCAGTTATCATCTCCGATGACGCCGGCGTTGCCGCCGCGCAGCGATTCGTCCGGCCAGACAACTGGGAAGTCGGCGAGTGGAGACAGTTGATCAACGGCAAGATCGGGCCGTGGGCGATGGCCGTAGACGATCTAGAACCAGTCTCCATCTGCCACACTCCTGCGGCCACACCGAGCAGCGCCGAAGCGGGCGTGTGGACCAGGCCGGATCACCGAGGGACTGGACTTGCAGCGGCTGTCACCGTCGCTTGGTGGAAGCTCGAACGTCACCGTCGCGGCGTCATCTTCTATAGCACCAATCGAGACAACCTCGCGTCCCGATCAATCGCTGCCAAGCTCCGTCTACAGCCGCTCGGCTGGTTGTGGACCATCAGATGAATACTCGCAGCTCTGCCAACGTTCGACCTGGTGGCACTCTTATCAACTCGTTGCGAAGGCCTAACCCTGATATGAACCACACTCTCGGACTCGCCGCGGCGTTGTGTGTGGCGGCGGTCGCTGCGGGTTGCTCAGCCCAGCAAGACACTGCTGAGCGACCCGCCGAGGGCGGCCCGATGACGATCGGTGGCGACTCCGGAGAGCTTTGCTTCTCCTTGAACGAAATTCCTAGCCTCAACCTCGCTTACGCTGTCGACCGGCTCGTCAACGAGAGCGACAAGCCACTCGATGTCGTCGCCTTCCACGCCGTCAATGCTCAGAACGTGCGTGCCTGCGAGGCGTACGTCGCGCCGGTGCCAAATCCCGGCACACTCATCGGCGCCGCGAGTACGTGGCCGGCCGGCACCACGAAGGAGCCGATTCACACCGCGGCCTGGCAGAAGCGCCAGCCACTGGGCGGCTACGTGCTACCAGCTCACAGTGAGAACACCAGCTACAACCTGGTCGTTCACTTGATCGTTGAAGCTGACACCAAGTCCGCATCGCTGGATTCCCTGCAGGTCGATTACCGAGCCGACGGCAAGATCTACCGTGCCGCCACCTCGACCAGAGTGGTGCTGAAACCCTCGTGTCTGTAAACCGGCCCAGGTGGCCACACAGCCGTCGACCGATCTCCGGATTGTCGGCGGGATGTTGGAGGGGGAATGTCGCTACGGACTGTTAGTGGAAGGTGCTTGTGGGTGGGGGGTGGGTCGAGGATGATGTGGCGCGGAGGGGTTCGGGCGTCGATGGGTGGGGGAGTTCGTGGGGCGGACTGACGATGGTGGCGCGCGGTGGGTCGAGCTGGTCGTGCTGCCGGATGACGAGCTGGATTTCGAGCGGGCCGATCGGCTGGCCCGGCAGTTGCGCAGGGAGCTGGTCGAGCAGGATCTCGAGGTACGGGCTGTTGCGGCGGATGCGCCTGAGGGCAGCAAGGGGGACGTGGCAACGTTCGGGGCGATCGCGGTCGCGCTCGTCGGTGCGGGTGGCATGATCCCGGCGTTGATCGCCGTACTGCACGACTGGCTCGGGCGACGGACCGGTCCCGACCGGATCCAGGTCAGGATCGGGGACAGGTCGATGGAGCTCGACCGGCCGACGTTCGCCGAGCGGCAGCAGCTCCTCGAGGTCTTCCTCAACACGGCGGACGAGTAGTCCGGTGGGCCGCCGGCTGGCGTTGTTGGTCGCCACCTACGAGTACGAGGACACCGGCCTCAGACGCCTGACCACGCCGGCCCAGGACGCGGAATCACTCGCGGCCGTGCTGGAGGATCCGGCGATCGCGGGATTCGACGTACAGATCCTGCTGAACGCGCCGACGCACGAGGTCGGACTGGCGATCTCGGAGTTCTACAGGGACAGTCGCCGCGACGATCTCACTTTGCTGTACTTCACCGGCCACGGGCTCAAGGACGACAGCGGTCGGCTCTACCTCGCGATGAAGAACACCCAGCGCGGCAACCTGCGGTTCACCGGGTTATCGGCCGAGTTGATCGACGAGGCGATGAACGACAGTCCGTCGCGGCAGAAGGTGCTGATCCTCGACTGTTGCTACAGCGGTGCGTATGCGACCCAGCAGTTCGCCAAGGCGGACTCGGCCGTCCACACGCTTGAGAAATTCCAGGGTCGCGCCCGGACGGTGTTGACTGCTTCCGACGCCACGCAGTACGCGTTCGAAGGCAGCACGATCCACGGTGAAGCCACCGAGTCGGTCTTCACTCGTCACCTGGTCGCGGGCCTGCGCGACGGCAGCGCCGACCTCGATCACGACGGCGACATCACCCTCGACGAGCTCTACAGCTACGTCTACGAACGCGTCATCGCCGAGCAGCCCAACCAGCGACCCAAGCGCCTCGACAACGTCGAGGGCCGCACGATCATCGCGGCGAACGTCAACTGGGCGCTGCCTACCTACATCGATGCCGCGATCACCAGCTCGATCAGTCCCGACCGACTCGTCGCCGTCGAGTCGCTCGGTCAGTTGCTTCGAGCAAACAACGACGCAGTACGCCGTACTGCGCGCGCCCGGCTGGAGGTCCTTGCCCAGGACAACAGCACCGAAGTCGCCACAGCAGCACAAGCCCGGCTGGACGCGCCCGAGCTCCCACCTCCGGTGGTCACATCTGAAGGGACTCGCGCGGTCCGGAGCTACGGCCAGGACCCGATCACCATCAGAGGCGCCTTGCGGGCCACGGCTCGTCGTTGGCGGGGGAGGATCGTCGGACCGCCGCTCTCCAGCGTTGTTCCCCTGCTGTCCGCGCTGGCGGCTCTCGCCCTGACGGCGGGCGTCGTCCTGGGCTTCGCAGACGGGGGCTGGGAAACCGGCTACGCCTGGTATCTCACCGCGGCTGCGGTGGCCGCAGTCATCTCGTTCGGCTTTGTTCTGCGGCGACGCCTCGCCTTTACCGCCGGTCTATTGATTCCAGTACTGGTCGGTGGTCTGTGGCTGGCCAGTTGGCACGCCCATTGGTTGTCCCCTTCCGGCGACGGCAATCTCGAAGTACCGACCGTTTGGCTCTCCGCTGTCGGGCAGGCTCTCTGGATCGCGGCCGCCGTGGTGAGCGTCATCCACCTTCGGCGCGCGAACGGCCTGGCGATCCGCTGGACATGGCCGGCCGACCGACGCGAGTGGATCGCCCTCGGGTTGGGGGTCGCGGCGACGATCGCCTTGCTTGTCATCGTGATCGAGCAGATCTACCACTCGGGACGTCCGCTGTTCTGGGGTTCGTCGGACACCGGGTTCAACAACTGGCGGGACGTTCTCTGGAACGTCCTCTCCATCCTGACGGTGGAACTCGCGCTCGCAGGGCCGCTCGCCGCCGTCCTGCTCACCCCAAGGAATCTCCGATCACTGTTCCTCGGCGGGTGGATGCTCGGGGCAACTGTCTGCTGGCTGGGCATCTTCCGGACCGAGGACGGCTTCGCGTCACCCACGGCTGCGGCCGCCGGGTTGGCTGCAGCCTGGCTCCTCCTGGCGGGACTCGTCGTCGTGGACAGCAGACGGGACCGCCCAGTTGCGGACGCACCGGAGCTTGGCGGGCGGCGATGGGTCGTGATCGGAGCGTTGGTGCTGCCTGTCCTGCTGATCGCGGGTTATCAGGCGGCCGGTTCGACTGCACCCAGGGCACCGCAGGATCCGTTCTTCTCCTCGCTGGCGATGAACCAGGACGGGACGATCCTGTACGGCGCTGATGTCGTCAACGACACGGTGGTCAAGATCGACACCCTCAGCCGGCAACGGATCGGCGAGCCGCTCGAGGTCGGTCTCGACCCGATCGACTTCGTCCTGGCTGTGAAACATCAGCGGATGTACGTCGCGAACGCGCGATCGAACTCGGTGTCCATGGTCGATCTGGCGACCTGGAAGGTTGTCGGTGAGCAGATTCCCGTGGCCGAGCAACCGACGAGGCTGGCGCTCAGCCCGGACGAGAACACGCTTTTCGCTCTCAGCCCGACGTCGAACACCATGACTGTTGTCGATACCCAGACCGCCAAGGCCGTCGGCGCCCCGGTGGGAGTCGGAGCCGATCCGAGTGATCTCCTGGTCGCCGAGGGCAAGATCTTCGTCACCCCCAACGGCGATGGCAGAGCCGTGACGGTCCTCGACGCGAACACCAGACAACCGATCGGTACTCCGCTCAGGTTGGACCAGCAAACCGGTACGCCGATCCTGGGTACCGGCAAGCGCCTGTACGCCGCGGCGGAGGGCGGCGTGGTCATCATCGACACGAGCAAGGCGATTCCGACGGTCTCGACCCAGCCGGTCGACATCACCGCATCACGCAGCGTGCTCAGCTCGGACGGCCGCTTCCTCTACACCCACAAGTCGACCGGCACCGGCACGACGGCCCGTGAACAGCTGATCACTATCGACACCTCATCGTGGCAGATAGTTCGCAGCCTGAACGTCGACTGGGACGGCCTCGGATCCCTCGTCGTCAGCCCGGACGGTTTCCGGATCTATGCCAGCACCTTCTTCACCGACGGAATCGACACCATCGACACCACCAGCAACAAGTCCATCGGCACCATCAAGATCCCGGGCTAGCTACAGCAGCAGGAACTCGTGATGTTCGGCGTCTGGCCCGGACCGCTGCCACTCACCAACCTCGACAGATCAGCTCCGGCCAGGCGTGCGCAGGCGTGCTCTCGGGACGAAGGGGCGGGTTGATGAGTGGTGGCGGTCCGGGCGCATGCCGCGAGGCCGACCATCGCGGGGATGATCGGCGTCGCGGGGATGAGCAGTCAGCAGGGGATGGGTCGGTCAGCGGAGGGTGGCGAAGAAGGTGCGGAGGTCGGCGGTAATGTCTTCGGGGCGTTCAAGGCTGGCGAAGTGGCCGCCCTCGGGGAAGTTGGACCAGTGGACGATGTTGGAGTTGTCGCGCTCGGCCAGTGGCCGGATGGTCTTGAAGTCGTCGGCGAAGACCACGACACCGGTGGGGGCGGAGTTGATCGCGGGCTCGGTGCCGGCGTGGCTCTCTTCGAAGTGGTAGCGGCCGGCTGCTGCCGAGGAGTTGGTGAACCAGTAGACGGAGACCTCGGTCAGGATCTGCTCGGGAGTGACCAGGCTGGTGCCGTTGCCGAAGTTGTTGAAGAGCTCGTTCCAGGCCAGCTGTCCGACGGGGGAGTCGGAGATGCCGACGGCAACGGTCTGTGGGCGGGTGGAGTTGATCGCGTTGTAGCCGCCGACCGACTGGAACCACTCCAGGTGCTGCAGCGCCGCGTAGTCCTCCGGAGTGAACTTCTCGAACTCGGCCGGGTCGCCCGACGGGAAGGAGAACAGTTGGAGGACGTGCAGGCCGAGGAAGCCGGGAGGGTTCAGCAGGCCCAGTTCGCGGGAGATCAGCGCGCCGCCATCACTTCCGTGGGTGCCGTAGGAGTCGTAGCCGAGGCGCCGCATCAGCGTGTCGAAGGCACGGGCGACGCGGGCCATGGTCCAGCCGCGCTCGGCCAGCGGGGATCCGAAGCCGAAGCCGGGGATCGACGGGACGACGACCGAGAAGGCGTCCTCGGCCTTGCCGCCGTGAGCGACCGGATCCGTCAGCGGGCCGATCATGTCGAGGAAGTCCACCACCGAACCCGGGTAGGTGTGGATCAGCAGCAGTGGAGTGGCGTCGGCCTCGACGGACGGCACGTGGATGAAGTGAATGTCCTGTCCGTCGATCTCGGTCAGGTACTGCGGGAACTGGTTGATCCGGGCCTCCTGCTTCCGCCAGTCGAACCCGTTCTGCCAGAGGTCGACCATCTCGCGGAGGTAGTGGTTCGGCGTACCCAGCTCCCAGTTGTCGCCGGGAGCGGCCTCGGGCAGCCGGGTGTTGGCCAGCCTGGCGAGCAGATCGTCGAGGTCAGCCTGCGCCACGTCGACCTTGAAGGAGCGGATGTCTGCGGGGTTCGTGTTGTTGTTCATGGCTCTACCGTAGAAGCCATATAGGAACGTTAGATTCCTATTTGTGAGACTATTTTCCGCATGCGTGAAACCTCGTCGCGGTTGCTGTCCCTGTTGGCTCTGATGCAGTCCCGCCCGGCCTGGACAGGCGCCGAACTCGCCGCGCGGTTGGACGTGAGTACGCGCACGATCCGCAACGACATCGACCGGTTGCGCGAACTCGGGTATCCGGTGGACGCGACCCGTGGCGCGGCCGGCTACTACCAACTCGGTGTCGGCGCGAAGCTTCCGCCGCTCCTGCTGGACGACGAGGAGGCGGTCGCCGTCGCGGTCGGGCTGCGGACCGGCGCGGGGGTCAGTGGGATGGAGGAGAGCAGCGCCCGGGCGTTGGCCAAGCTCGAGCAGGTCCTGCCGCATCGCCTCCGCCGGCAGGTGAACGCGATCCACACCACGCTGTCGAAGGGCCCGGACAACACGGGGTCCAACGTGAAGGACCCCGAGGTCGACCCGGGCGTGGTCACGACGATCGCGGCTGCCATTCGCGATGAGCATTACCTGCGCTTCGACTACGCAGTACCGGATGGTGCCGAAGATCAGCTGCCGATCCTGGTCGAGCCGTATCGGTTGGTGAGTTGGCAGCGGTACTGGTATCTCGTCGCGCGTGACGAGCGCGGCGAGTGGCACACCTACCGCGTCGACTGGATGGAGTTGCGGATGGCAACAGGCCGCCGCTACCAACCCCGCCCGATGCCGGGCGACGAACTGATGGATTTCGTTCTGCGTGACGTCGCGTCCACCGGCTGGAAGGTCCACGCCCGGATCACGGTGTTCGCATCGGCCGAGGAGGTGTTGTCCCGGATCCACGCGGCCGTGGGCATCGTCGAGTCCGTCGACGACGACACCTGCGTCCTGATCACCGGAGCCGAGTCCCTCGAAGTCGTTGCCGTCTACATCGGCATGCTCGGCCTCGACTTCCACATCACCAACCAGCCGGCCCTCGCGGAACACCTCCAGATCATCGGAGAGCGCTACCTCCGTTCCATCACCTGAAGACCGGCTGGGGCGAGCCTCAGGCGGACGTCTTCACCTGGTTCGGCTTGGTTGCCTTGGCTGAGGTGGGTAGCGAGGGAGCCGCGGTGTGTTGCTGCGCGATTCGCAGGACCGCGAGGAGGGCGACGAAGAACATTCCGTAGACCGTAACCAGGGCTGAGGTCTCGTAGATGTCGGCGGTTCGCCAGACGTTGCCCAGGGCATCGGTGACCTGGGTGTGGTCGTTGCGGGAGTAGTCGAAGAAGAAGCCGACCGCCGTCAGCCCATACAGAATCGTCCCCTGGAGGGCGCTGCCGAGCCCTCGGCCGGTGCCGGCGTCGGGCAGTTGACCGCGGAAGCGGACGTAGAGCGCGAACAGCTGGATGAAGAGGTAGACGGTGAAGGTCCAGCCGAGGAAGTTGCCCAGCGGTACACCGAAGAAGCCGCCGCCGTCTTCCCAGACCCAGTTCTGGTTGATGGTCGAGGCGGTCGGGTCGAGGGACAGGTCCCACATCGTCATCGTGAAGGCCGCGATCAGCGGCGTGCCGATCGTGGTCAGCCATGAGGACTTGCGGTGTACGTCGCCGAGCAGGACGGTGGCGACGACCCAGGCGAGGTAGCCGGTGGCCAAGTACGCAGGGCCGATGAACCACGGCACGTCGAAGATCTTGCCGCTGCCTGTGTAGTGGTAGTTCCCGAACGGGAAGCCTGTCGCGATGCTGAGATTCTCCAGGAAGTTGCTGATCAGCAGGCCACCCACGATGAAGACCGCGATCGCGGGCCAGCCGTAGCACCGGGCACCGTGCACCAGGGTGAAGACGACCTGGAGGACGATCAGCGGCATCCGCACACCGTTCGCGAACGGCGTGACCAGCAGGCCGATGCCGATCACGGTGGTGAGCGCCCAGATCAGGGTCGCGTTGTTGGAACGGATGGAGGGCATGTCCGACTCCGGTTTCTCAGAGGTTCACAGCAGGACGTTCACAGCAGCAGGCCGCTCAGGACCAGCGTGCTCAGCAGGGCGTGGTCGTCGGCGTCGTCAGGACGTCCGAACATCCGCGCCAAGGGCTCCTGGCCGTACATGGCCAGAGGCTTGGTCACCGCGAAGTGGAAGAGGTACCAGGGGATATCCCGGATCCTTCCTTCTTGCACGAGCTTGTCGAACTGCGGTCGCCCGGCGTCGTTGAGCTGACCCATCTGCTCGTACAGGTACGTCAGCCGGGGTGAATCGATACCGGCCTCGTAGTCGATCAGCCGGATCAGGTGCGGGCGGCGTGCGATTGCCTGGTGGAAGGCCCTGACGCCGTTGGTCAACCGGACGAGATCATCTTTGCCCTCCGCACCATCGGCCGTGGCTGCGACTTCGGTCGACACCTGCTCGATGGCCCATCGCACCACGGCCTTCCAGAAGTCTTCCTTGGTGCCGTACCGGTCGTGGATGAACGTGTGGCCCATGCCGAGACGGGCGTTGAGTTGCCGTACCGACACCGCCTCGTAGCCCAGTTCGGCGAACGCCTCGAGCCCGCGCTGGAAGACCTGCTCCAACTCCGGCATCGGGGCATCCGACCGCGGTCTCCCCGGCCCGCGTCGCTGCCGCGCTGTCACGATTCGCCCTCTATCCATTATCCGACACCTGCCTGATTAATGTTAGCGCGGGTCTGCCGCCGAAAAGAAACTGGGCTGGATCAGGAGCGATCTGTACTGCGGCCGAGGCCGGCGTCGCGGGCACGGACGATCGCCTGGGCTCGATCCGCAACCGCGAGCTTGGTGAAGATCGAAGACACGTTGTTCGCAACGGTTTTCGAGGCCAGGCCGAGTTGTTGCCCGATCGCCGTATTCGACATCCCGGCGGCGAGCAGATCCAGGATCTCCCGCTCGCGGTCGGTCAGTTCGGGGAACGGTTCAGCCACCACCTGCGGGGCCGAGAAGAAGCCGAGCACCCGGCGGGCGACACCCGGCCCGAAGATCGCCTCGCCGGCCGCGACCGCACGGATCGCCCGGGCGATCTCCTCCTGCTCGGCGCCTTTCACGAGGTACCCGCGCGCCCCCGCCCGCATCGCCGCGAACACCGAGTCGTCGTCCCCGAACATCGTCAGCACCAGTACGGCGACCGAAGGTGCCGAACGGGCCAACTCGCGAGTCGCGGCAAAACCGTCGAGATCCGGCATCTGCAGATCCAGAACAGCGACGTGCGGCCGGAGCGTCACGACCTCGCGAACCGCCTCCCGCCCAGTGGAAGCGACACCGACAACCTCAATACCAGGCAGGGAGGTGAGCAACGCAGACAACCCAGCCCGCACCACAGGATGGTCATCCGCCAACACCACCCGAATCACCTCGCCCTCGCTCACGACGCCTCCTGGACGGTCGCGACCAGCCCGACCTCGGTCGCCTCGCGGGCAGTCGCCATGCGCCGGGTCGCGCCGCGCCTGCTCGCCCTGAGCCGGGTCGTCCTGATCCCCGTTGCGCTGGTCATGACGTCACCAGTGGGAAGGAGGCTCGTACTCGGCCGCCGCCTGCGGATGGGCCGGCCTCGAAGCGGCCGCCCAACTCGGCCGCGCGCTCTCGCATCGCCTGCATTCCGACCCCGGGCAGCCAGGCACCGTTCGGCGGACCGTCATCCGTGATCTCGATCTCCAACTCGGACCCACACCGCAACGCCAGTACTGCGACCGTCGCGCGCGAATGCCGAACCACATTCGTGAGCGCCTCCGTCCCGATCCGGTACGCCGCAACCTCCAGCGCAGCCGGTAACGCAGGCAACCCATCAGCAGAAACCTTGACCGACACGGCAGCCCCATCCGCCCGCCAGGACAACTGATCCGCCCTCTGCCGCAACGCGCCGACCAACCCCAGCTCGTCCAACGCAGGCGGCCTCAGATCGTCGACCAATCGCCGTACGTCGGAGATCGCCGCGCGGGTGTCAGTCCGGAGGGTATTGAGCAACTCCGAAGCCCGCGCAGCGTCAACGGATAACAGGTTGGCCGCGGCATCCGCGGTGAAGGCGACCCCGGTCAACGTAGGACCGAGCCCGTCATGCAGATCTCGCCGCAACCGCCGACGCTCCTCCTCGCGAGCCGCGACCAGCCTCTCCCGAGAAGCCTGCAGCTCGCCAGACAACCGCGTCGCATGCACGGCGACGGCCAGTGGTACTGCGACCAACGCGAGCACGTTCCGATCGGCAGGGGACAACCCGGATTCGCCCGACCGAAGTCCCACGAGCAGCGAGCCGACCGCGGACCCGCCGTACGAGAGCTCCACCGGGACCACCGTGCCGGCGACTCCGGCCGATGCAACGATCGACCCGTCGGCGGCGACAGCGACGTACGGGAGTCTCAAGGCGGAGCGGATTGCCGCGACGACGCCATCCATCCCGCCGGCGGGGTTGGCCGAGAGCTCTTCGCCAATGCGGGAAGCGACGCGCGCGGGATCGCGGCGGTCGCCGTACATGGCGCGGTCGACCAGCCGTTGCAATCGTGGCAGAACGGGCGCGATCAGCAGCGCCACGATCACCGTCACGGCTGCGGACCTACCGACCCTTGAAGAGATGAACGAGTCCAGCACGGCGACCAGGGCGATATAGGCGCCGACGGCAACGATCGACAGCAGTGCCCAGCTGAGTGCGCGGGACACCACCAAACGGATATCGAGCAACTGGTATCGCACGATCGCGACCGCGACGGAGATCGGAACCAGCGGAATCGCCAGCAAAACAAGGACGGGTGTCCCGGCCACCAACGACCAGGGCACCATGAAGGCGAGGGCGATGACTGCGGCCAGAAGCAACCACAGCAGCTGGCGTCGGCCGACTTCGGTGGCGCGGCGATAGCGCAGTACGAGACAGGTGATCGCCAGCAAGTAGGCGACCAGACCGCGGAACTCGGTCGCGGTCCATAGCGGCTGCCACTGGTCGTACGAAGAGATGGTCAGATAACCAGTGAGCCCTCCCTCGAAGGGCGCGTCGGGCGAGGTGCCCATCTCCAGGGCGAACAGCGGCGAGGTGACGCGGCTCCCGCGGGCCACGGCTCGCCAGCGTGGCGAGATCAGCTTGCCGTCCGGGAACAACAGCAACGCGAGCGGCAGGAACAGGCCGATCGACCAGGGCCACGACCAGGAGAAGATCGTCAGCGTCAGTCGTTGGAGCCACTCCGCCGCGGACGCGTCGTACAGGACCTGCGTGAGCGGCGCGCCGACCGCGGTGGTGGCGTGACCGATGCCGTCGGCCACGAACAGCCAGCCGATCGGGTTCGACGGCCGGTGCCACGCGATCACCGCGCCGCAGACCGCGAACGTCAACCCCATCAGTCCGTTGGTGACGACGAAGCTGTCGAGTGCCTCGTCGAACGACCAGCCGACCACGATGGCCAGGACGATGGCCGCGACGACCTCGAGGACGGCGAACGTCCCGAGCCCCGCTGCGAGCCGGCGCCTGCCTGCTGTCATGTGGCTCAGTGTGCGCCCTGAAGGCTCCCGGCGTCCCGGGAATGCGTTCCCGAGCGGCCCGGCAACCTCCCGGCACGGGGTGAACGCCTCCCCGGGCGCTGGGCAGGGGGTCGGCCGCACGGTGGTGCCAGGACCCCGATTCACCGGGGTGAACAGGGGAGGTTTCTGATGTCTCGTACTTTTCGCGCCGGGCTGATCGCGTTCGGGCTGCTCTCGGTGGGCGATCTGGCCGCGCCGCTGCTGACCGACGGCGAGACGCCGCCGATGTCGATCGC
>Ga0193717_1000101_pt1 | contig 85083 bp, 67 predicted proteins | sample U2c2metaG_FD_145900 | JGI IMG/M metagenome (GOLD analysis project Ga0193717, IMG submission 145900) | Soil microbial communities from a riparian zone of the East river system, Colorado, United States - U2c2 | ecosystem: Environmental > Terrestrial > Soil > Riparian zone | place: USA: East River... | reverse complement strand
TGGAAACCCAAAAAGTATAAAATAAAAGAAATACAACTTGTATAACTCCGACAGGAATAACAAATTTGCGTGTATAGTCAATTCAAAATTAAATCAGTAACCTGTATAGCTATAATAGGGTAAGACATACCTTTAACCGCAGGACTACCGGAGCAAGTACGCAGAAAGTACGCGGCACCACGGCGCTGTCCCCGCACAGAGGACTATCTGGAACAGTCAGCGTGCTGTCGACGAAAAATTGTTAAACTAGGCATTACTTTACCCGATTATCAATCTTATTCTTTATTTTCGGCAGCAATTAATAGCCTTAATATCAATAACCACTTGAAAACGAAATGAATTATTCGAAGATTAATAACATCACCGGTTGGATTTGCTTTGCAATAGCCACGCTGACTTATATTTTAACATTAGAACCATCAGTTAGTTTTTGGGATTGCGGTGAGTTTATTGCCTCTGCTTTAAAAATGCAGGTGGTGCACCAGCCGGGAGCGCCTTTATTCCTAATGATACAACGCTTTTTCTCGTTATTTGCTTTTGGTGATGTAACCAAAGTAGCGTATTTCATGAATGTGGGTTCAGCAATAGCAAGTGGTGCAACGATCTTATTCCTGTTCTGGACCATCACCGCCCTCGCCAAAAAGGTGCTGATCAAAGAAAATGAAGAAATTAGCAAAGCCAACATGATCAGCATCATGGGTGCCGGCTTAGTGGGTGCCTTAGCTTATACATTTTCAGATAGTTTTTGGTTCTCAGCAGTGGAGTCGGAGGTATACGCACTGTCCTCGTTATTTACTGCAATTGTATTCTGGGCCATCTTAAAATGGGAAGCAGTGGCCAATGAACCGCGTGCTGACAGATGGCTGCTGCTCATCGCCTACATTATGGGTTTGTCCATTGGTATTCACCTGCTCAACTTATTGACCATACCTGCAATAGCATTCGTTTATTATTTCAAAAAGACAAAAAAAGCCACTACCCCTGGTATTTTTAAAACCGGTATCATCGGCGTACTGATCCTTGCTGTAATTCAATACGGCATTATTCAATACCTGGTATCCCTTGGGGCTTACTTCGATCTTTTCTTCGTGAATACCATGGGAATGGGATTCGGGTCAGGCGTTATTTTCTTCGCTATTGTATTGATCGGGGCATTAGTATGGGGCATCAGATACTCTATTAAACATCAGAAAAAGATCCTTAACCTCGCTTTGCTATCTACTGTACTGATCATTTTTGGCTACGGCTCTTTTGCAATGATCATTATCAGGGCCAAGGCAGACCCTAACTTAAATAACAGTGATCCTGACAATGCATTTTCTTTCCTGGGCTATCTGAACAGGGAACAGTATGGTGACAGACCATTGTTATTCGGGCCGAATTATAATTCACAGCCGGTTGAGGTCAAAGAAGGAAAGACTTTGTACAGAAAAGGCACAGATATATACGAAAATGCCGGCAAAAAAAGCGAGTATGTATACGACAGAACTACTCCTTTCCCACGCATGTATAGTGATGATGCAAGGCACGTAGGTTATTATAAGGACATGCTGGGACTGGATGATTCACATTTCCCAACCCTGATAGATAATGTCCGCTTCTTCTTTAGCTATCAGCTTGGGCTCATGTATACGAGGTATTTCTTATGGAACTTTGTGGGCCGGCAAAATGACGACCAGGGACAGGGCAGTGCCTATGAAGGTCAGTGGCTAAGCGGAATAAAACCCATCGACGGTTTACTTTTGGGCAGTCAAAAAAACCTTCCGCCTACAATCGTAGACAGTAAAGCCTACAACAGATTCTTTTTCCTGCCATTGATCATCGGATTACTTGGTGCCATATGGCACTTCAAACGCAATCAGAAGGACGCCGGCATCGTAGCGCTCTTGTTTTTCTTTACAGGCATCGCCATAGTTTTATACCTCAATCAAAAACCGATGGAACCCCGTGAAAGGGATTACGCCTATGCAGGATCCTTTTACGCATTTGCCATATGGATAGGTTTAGGCGTACTGGCACTAAGGGAGTGGCTGAGTAAAAAACTCACACCAGCAAATGGCGCTATCCTCGCTACAGCTGCGGGCCTGCTTGCCGCACCTGTGATCATGGCTGCACAGGGCTGGGATGATCATGACAGGTCAGAAAAAATGGTTGCCCATGACATCGCCGTCGATTACATGCAATCCTGTGCGCCCAATGCCATCTTATTCACCTATGGGGATAACGATACCTACCCGCTTTGGTATATCCAGGAAGTTGAAAACGTAAGACCGGACATCCGTCTGGTAAACTTAAGCTTGTTTGATACGGATTGGTACATTAACGGCATGAAGCGCAGGCAAAATGAATCTGAACCTTTACCGATCAGCATGAAAGAGTCTCAGTATATTCAGGGTGTAAGGGATGTGATGTATTACCAGGATTACAAACTCGCCGGCTCTGTTGAACTGAGCAACATCCTTGCGATATTGCTTTCTGATAATGATGCCGACAAAATAGCCCGTCAGGATGGAAGTAAGGATAATTTTATCCCAACTAAAAACTTCAAGCTTACAGTAAACCGTGAGGACGTACTCAAAAATAATGTTGTCCCTGCAACTGACTCTGCAAAAATTGTCCCTGCTCTGGAATGGACATTCAATAAGAATTATGTGACTAAAGGAACACTTGCTATGCTGGACATTCTGGTGCACAACAACTGGAAGAGGCCGATTTACTTTGCAAGTACAGTTCCTTCAGAACAATATAACGGACTTGACAATTACTTGTATACTGAAGGCCTTGCATTGCGCCTGAGACCCCTTAAGGTAGACACTACCCTCGGCAGATCAGACCTGATCAACACTCCTGTACTTTATGACAACCTGATGAATAAATTCAAATGGGGTAACGTGAATACCGCAAATTACCTGGATACGCAGTCTGCTGATGACATTTCTATATTTACGAATCTTTTCAACACCGCCATGAGTGGATTATTAAAAGAAGGAAAAATTGAAGATGCCAAAAAAGTGGCTGACCGTTATTTTCAGGTAATGCCGGATAGGTTCTATGGAATGAGGTCTACAATGGGTGCTTATTTCATGTCTGAAAATCTGTATGCGATCGGCGATGTGAAAAGGGCAAATCAATTGATCGAAAAATCTGCACTTTACATTAAAAAAGAACTGGACTACCTTGCCGATATCTCAGACAGCAAAAATAAATTTACAGGCGGGCAGAATGTTCAGCTGGGTATGTCATTCTTAAATCAAATGGCAAATATCGCTCAGAAGAACAAGCAAATTAAGCTGAGTAAAGAACTGACAGATGAGTTTAATTATCTGGAAGGCAGGTTTAATAAGTATTTTGCGGCACAACAGTAAGCTCACATTCTGTTCTCCGGCTGCATTATTTCGCTGAAGAAGCTCAAAAACGCTATGCCGGTTCACAGAACACTCGTTTCTAGGCGCTAATGTATGGAGCAGAGAAAGGTAATAAAAAAGGCCCCAGATGTGCATCTGAGGCCTTTTTTATATTATTTATCGCCTACTGTTTGTTTATTGTACTACTTTTCACAATTGGCAGCCAGGTGTACAAACATATTTTCCGGCTTTATTTGCCAACATGCTAGGGTGCTAGAAGCGAGTGTTCTGTGAACCGGCATAGCGTTGGTCCCGATTCTTCATCGGGGCTAAATGCAGCCGGAGAACAGAATGCGAGCTTATTATCCTTCAACAACAACCCCCATTGCACAGAACTTTTCAATTCTGGTCGCAATCATCTTATCTACTTTTTCTTTTTTGAGTATCGCCAGATCCTTCAATATCTGCTCTTTAACTGTTGCCGCCATCGCCTCCGGATTCTGATGCGCACCTCCAAGCGGTTCTTTGACGATTCCGTCAATCAGTTTGTTTTTAAACATATCATCAGAGGTAAGCTTTAAGCATTCGGCCGCCTTCTCTTTATAATCCCAGCTTCTCCATAATATAGATGAACAGGATTCCGGAGAAATGACAGAATACCAGGTATGCTCCAGCATATACACTTTATCCCCAATACCAATTCCCAATGCACCGCCGGAAGCCCCCTCGCCTACTACCAGGCAGATGATCGGCACCTTTAATATTGACATTTCCAGCAGATTCCTGGCAATGGCTTCTCCCTGTCCGCGTTCTTCAGCTTCCAGTCCGGGATAAGCACCCATGGTATCTATGAAGGAAATGACAGGCTTGTTAAATTTCTCTGCAAGTCTCATGAGGCGCAGCGCCTTCCTGTATCCTTCCGGATTGGCCATTCCAAAATTACGGTACTGCCTTTCTTTAGTATTCTTACCTTTTTGGTGACCAATGATCATCACAGTTTGCCCGTCAATGGTGGCAAAACCTCCAATGATCGCTTTATCGTCCTTCACCGTCCTGTCTCCATGCATCTCAATGAAATCGTCACAGATCATACTGATGTAATCCAGCGTCTGCGGCCTTTCAGCATGGCGTGACATTTGAACTTTTTGCCAGCCTGTAAGATTAGTGTAGAGACCTTGACGGGTTTCTTCAAGCTTCTCTTCAAGCTCTGTTATTGTAGCAGACATATCTACTTTTGTTTTATCGGCAACCTGTTTTACCTTTTCGATTTGCTGAACAAGTTCAGCTAAAGGCTTTTCAAAATCAAATGATGTTTTTATCTGTTCCATAAGCGGGCTGTAAAAATAGGAATTTTCTTTATCATTTTACGTCCGGGCAATATTTTCTATTACCTAAGGTATCCGCCGCTCCTCAGGATTTCAGACCACAGCTGATAACCTTCCGGAATCAAATGCAATCCGTCTTTTGTTAAACTGGCTTTTAAGTGCTTATTTTCGTCTAAAAACTTAGGATAAAGATCAATAATGGTCACTCTTTTGGCGCTAAGCTTTCTGATCTGATCGTTCAGCCACAGGATATGCTCATCCTTCTCATAATGGTTCTTAAACTTTCCAAAACTGCTGTTTACAGGCAGCAGGGTATAAAAGTAGAGCTGTGTACGCTTCGAACCAGACCTGATCCTATCTATGATCCGTTTGTAATTTCTCAGGATCAGGCTATCAGGAATGTTTCTTGAAATGTCATTGATGCCTATCAAAACAAAGACTTTAGCCGGCTTGCCCACTATTACCTCGTCCAGCCTTTCCAAGACACCAAAGGTAATGTCCCCGGAAATACCCCTGTTCTTTGCGCTGGGGAGGTTTAAAAGCTTGGCCCAGTCAGTCCCCGCCGTAATGCTGTTGCCTAAAAAAACAATGTCTTTTTTTGACTTTGTTTCACCCATAAATTTACTGACCTGCTCCTTATATTTCCCAGGCCTGTAAGTACTGTCCCATTTTATTTCCTGCGCATTTGTATAACCAAAAGCAGATAGTTGCAGAATAAATACGAATAAAACTCTCTTAAAAGGCATTTTCATAAAACTTCAATTAGTTAGTGAGACAATGGCGTTAAATTAGCTAAATTTTTCTTTTCTCTGCCCCATGTAAATGCGGTAAAGAAAATAGCCAAAAGACATGAAATGGCGATTGCCATGAAACAGGCGTCCCAGCCACTTCTATCCACCAGGCTACCCAACGCTGCATTCGCCAGCAAATCTCCGATGAAATAGCCAAACAAACCGGTTAAACCAGCGGCTGTTCCCGCAGCTTTTTTAGGGACAAGGTCTATGGCCTGTACGCCAATTAACATTACAGGTCCGTAGATAAAAAAGCCGATTGTCCACAGGGAAACATTTTGTATGGTGTGACTTTCACCGGAATTTTTCCAGTAGACCAATACGCCCAGAAAAGTCACGGCCATATAAATGATCGTTACGGGCGCTCTTCTGCCTTTAAACAATTTGTCACTGATCACACCACAAAGAATCGTTCCGGGTATGGCAGCCAATTCGTAGCCACCCGACGCCCATGCTGCTTCCGATTGAGAGTAACCCTTTGCTTCCTGTAAAAAAGTAGGCGCCCAGTTTATAATGCCATTCCGCACCAGGTAAACAAAAGCATTCGCGACTGCGATGTACCAAAGTAACCTGTTATTCAACACATATTTCAGAAAAATCTCTTTAGCGGAGAACTCCTGCTCCTGTGTTTTTGCGTTATAGCTCTTAGGATAGTCATTGTTATATTCTTCAATTGGGGGTAAACCGACCGACTGCGGTGTGTCTCTAACAAAAAACAAGGCTATGAGTGCAAATAAAATGGCCACCATACCCGGAAAATATAACTTAGCATGCCAATTCGCAAAAAGCTCAAAACCAAGCACCGTTAACGGACCAACCAGAAAACCGCCAAGGTTATGCGCCAAATTCCAGATGGACATTGCCGTTCCTCTTTCCCTGACCGAGTACCAATGTGCTACAACTCTACCGCAAGGTGGCCATCCCATTCCCTGAAACCATCCGTTAATGAACAGCAAAATAAACATGATGGTAATAGACGAGGTTGCAAAAGGGACTAAACCCATAAAAATCATGGTAAAAGCAGACAGCACTAAGCCTATTGACAGGAAATACCTTGCATTACTTCTGTCAGATATATTGCCCATCAGGAATTTACTAAACCCGTAGGCGATGGAAAGTGCAGAGGCTGCCAGGCCAAGCTCACCTTTGCTAAATCCAAGCTTTTGAAGTTCTGGTATGGCGAAAGAGAAGTTTTTACGCACAAAATAGTAAGCCGCATAGCCTAGAAAAATACCCAGAAAGACCTTTAAGCGTTGCGTTTTATATTGCCTGTCTACTTCATGTTTAGGCAATAATGGCCGGTGTGCAGCAGGAGGCGGAAAAATACTTCTCATAAAAGATTCGGGTAATCTGAGATGATACCATCTACCTTTAATGACTTTAAGCGCTCAATATCTGCTTTAGTATTTGGTGTCCATGGAATTACTTTAACATTTCGCTCGTGACATTTCCTGACCAGTTCCTCATTGACCATTTTATATTCAGTACTCAGGATGAAAGGATCAAAACCAAGATCACTCAGGTTTTCTTCCACAGTCTTCTGATTACTTACCAAAAAAGATGTCCTGACATTTGGATATTTCTTATGCAGAATCTGTAAAGTTCTTTTATCAAAAGATTGGATGACTACAAAAGGTCTGATCCCTTTTTTTTCAATCACATCCATTAAAAGTTTGACAAAGGTCTCAGGATCCGGATTGGTAACGCCGTCGCCCTTGGGGCTGCATTTGGTTTCGATGTTGTAAAACATCTGCTTTTTACTCTTGGTATAGATCTGCACTGAATCAATCAGGTCAGCCAAACGCGGAATGTAAGTTTTTATTTTTTTCTGCTCAGGGAAACCTGCGAGCGGCTTGGTACCGAGATCAAAAGTTTTCAATAAAGCATAATCCATTTGGTAAACGGCATATTTTTTTGAATCAGCCGCCGGTATTTCCTTACCCTCGGGAGTCAGCATAAAACCAGGGCTCAGATAATCGTCATGGGTAACCACCACTTCTCCGTCTTTGGTAATATGCGTATCCATTTCCAGGGTGGTGATGCCAATATCCACCGCGTTTTTCATGGCAATGATGGTATTTTCAGGCATTAATCCCCTGCCGCCCCTATGGCCTTCGGTGCTGAACGCCGGAAATTTTGCAACAGCAGCCGGATTCGCTTTATTTATAGTTTTGCACGCAGTCAAGCCTGCCAGGGCCAGCGCGGCCACGCCAATTAAATTCTTCATCTGTTACTCAGTTTAATCATTAAGCATCTATAGTTGATGTATACTTCTCTCCGAAACGATCTGTGGCAATTACTTTGATTTTTTTAGGCCCGGGTTTGAAATGTGCCACAAACAAGTGGTCTATCTTTTTTGGTTCCGCAAAAGACCTGGTGACCGGCATCTTATCTCCTTTATAGAGTTCTACTGCTAAAGGGTCAAAACCCTTCTGCTGTTCAAGTATTCCCATAGGCTTATCGTCGAGAAAATATTCTACTTTCCATTCCGGATCCCAGTTCCACACATTTGCAATTATTCTTTTCTGGTCCGTCAGTGTATCTACATAGACACTGATCTGTCTGGTCCTCTCAAACCCTGTTGATTTATAATACCATTTCAGCTCAGTGCTGTCCACCTCATATACACCATATCCTCTTGGCGTACCGTCTTCGCAGATCGGCCCGGTCCACCATGCACCACAAACGGTCCCATGATTGTGTTCATAAATCCCGTTTGTAATCTTATTGACGTTATAGTGCGTATGACCAGACATGATGTGTACGTTTTTAAAGCCCGTCAGCAAAGCATACAAAGCGCTGTTGTTTTTAACAGCATTGTGAACCGGAATGTGCAGGTTAATGATCAGCAGCTGATCTTTTCCCACATGCCTCAGGTCCTTTTCCAGCCAGCTGAGCTGGTCTTCGGTGATATAGCCATCGTAAGTGCGCTCTACACCAAGGTACCTTACGTCATCCAAAACCACATAGTGCGCTTTACCCCGGTTAAAAGAATAATAGGTCGGGCCATAGGTGGCTTTAAAAGTTTTGTCAGAAGTCTCATCACCACCTTGCCTGTAATCCATATCATGATTACCCAAAGCCTGGAAAAAAGGTATGCCCATTTTTGCTACTGCTTCGTTGTAATCGGGAAACAGGGCATGGTTGTCCCACACGATGTCACCAACGCAGATGCCATGTACCAAAGCTTTGGGTCCCAGCGTCCGGACCAGCTCCTGTACATCGGGAACCGCAGTGTCCATCATCTGTTTTACATCTTTTTTGTTTTTGACCTGCGGGTCTGCCCATATGATAAAATGGTGCTTGCTGTCGTCTTTTTTCAGCCGGGTAAGGGCAAAATCATATTGGTTGCGGCTGCCCAGTGTTTCATATTGACGGGTGATGTTATAGTCGGTCTTAAATTCATAACCGGCCGGTGTACTCATAAATATATTGGTAGCTTTCGCATCCGGAGTAATGGTATAGTTTCCTTTTGCATCAGTAACGACAACCGAATACCCATCAGAAATCACTACGTTTGACACCCCTCTTTTACCATCTGTTACACTGCCTTTTATAGTATCGTTTCTCTTCAGACCTGAGAAAGCGTTGCTTTGCAGACTAATAAATGCACCTCCGGTAATGAGACCGGCTTTCTGTATGAAAGATCTTCTGTTCATTGCAATTGTGATTTCAATATTATAGTGCGTTTATTTATTTGGGACTCAAAGGCTGGTAGCTGAACCAGCCTTTGAGTTATTCTGTATTATACTAGTTTTCTAACAGCGTGATATTCGTGCCTGTTTCCAGCTCTGACACCGGCATGGTAAGTGACATGGTTACATTAGACAGTGTTCTTCCTATCCTCCATCTGCCGGATTTAGCATCATACACACCGCCCAGACGCACAAAACTACCTCCCGTTGGATTGGCCTGAGTGATTTGAAAACCTAATCTATTTGTATTACTGCCAGCACCGTAAAAAAGTTGTGATGACCTTGAAGATGGATTAATTGTACTATAATAATCCGTATTTGTAATCCTATAGCCTACCTCAGGTGGCCCCGCAGCATAAACATTTCCCGAATTGGCATTAGATCCCCCATACATCATTACGTCCATTGGAATTGAGTTTGCGGTAACGCCAGTTCCCTCAAAAACAGCTATACCCGCAATGTTGCCGCTATTTGCCAATAGATTGGCTGTTCCTGTTCCGAAATCGGCACCTGCATTACTGGTATAATTAACCGAGGCTATCCATTTGGCAGCAACCATACTTGTTGAATTAGATCCCCATATCAATTTATTAGATCCTCCCACATAGAAAAATTCTCCTTTTCTTACTGTTCCTGACGTTAAATTAATCTTATATGTTCTTACTCCACCGATAGCCCAGCCATTTGCCGGAGCTAAGTTCGCAGAACCAGCATTATTGGTCGTGACTACAGAGAAAGGTGTTGCAGAGAAATCTATATCCTTGGTTGCCATGAATTGAATATATTCGTTTTGTGCTGTAGCTGAAGCATCTGTTCCCGGCGGATCAGGCAAGTAACCAGTAATGATTACCGGCGATGGCTTTATTAACGGTAATTCAAAAGCATCATCGGCAGTACGCATCCATAAATATGGCTGGGCCTGGTTGTTTTGGTACCTGAAATAAACTACGCCTGTAAAATTAGCACTAGGCGGCAGCTGATCACCTGCAAAAGCGGCGGAAGCTTCCGTATGCAATATAGCTTTTCCAAAACCATCATTGATCGTTTTATCGCCTGCAAAAGTCTCTCCTTGCGCAGGCTCGGGCTCAACTACCGTATTACTAATGGTAAGTAAAGTATTTTCGTAATTACCAGGTGCAGTCAATAGTTTACCCAGGTTTACCACAGGTATTTTAATCGTCTTGCCCGATGCCACTTTGTTTATTGCCGAGCCAGCTACTCCTGTAATCTGTAATACACCGTCAACGCGTTTTAAAACACCACCTTCTACTTTAATATGTACAGAATCACCCACCATATACTTGGATGCATCTGCCCCGATATTGAGAGCCATACCACGAATTGAGTCTATGCCATTACCTACTATCCTCGAATTTTGAAGAACCAGCAATCCCACAGGTGTATTGCCCGATGTAAAATCGGATATGACAACTCCTTTAATCGAGGTGGCACCTTTCATGACATCCGCTGTAAGCGTCAAATCTGCTTCTTTGTACGACTTCTTGAGGTCAAAATTGGAGATAAATGGACTTATCGTACCCGAGACATAGTCGCTATCTTTTTTACAGCTTAGCACTGTACTTACAGCAACAGCAGCTAAACATATATATTTTAATGTCTTTTTCATAATCATTACATATTATTAATTAAGGCTTTTGCCACCAAACTTGAGTACTTATTACATCCGGTCCCTGAGCTGCCACAGCATTTCTATAATTCGTTGGATTTGTTGATTGAGTAATCGTTGGATAAAATAACCTCGCAGGAATTACCCCTCCGTTAAGTAAACCAGGTCCTTTTGTTAAGAAAGGATAAGAAGTACGGCGGTATTCAAACCATTGTTGAAAATCGACAAGAAACAAAGCGTAGTACTTTTGCTGATGTATCAGCAGCATTTTGCTGATGGCACCGGCGTTTGCACTTTGTAAAGGGAAGGAATTGTCCCACTCGATATCAGCAGCACCCGTGTAAGCCGCCACTGCCGGATCGGAAGCTCCGCCGGTCATAACGTTAGGCAGCCAATAATTGATTGCATCAGCAACCCCCTTATAATAATAGGTCCCCGCATCACCACTGATCCATCCTTTAGCAGCTGCTTCTGCCAAAATAAAATCAACCTCAGCACAGTTCATGATGATACCGGTATACCTGTCCGTTTGCAGATTAATTGCAACGTTATCGCTTGAAGAATAAAACCGTGACTCTTTGGCTGGCTCATTACCCGGGTTATAACCGCTTGGCACACCGGCAAAGCCGCTGGCTCCCGGCCTGATCCCAAATCTATTGATTCCGCTCGCACCATATGATGGAAGAATACGGGGATCACCCCACACCACCAGGTTATTGATGAAAAATTCGCCTATAGCTGGTACGTAAAAATCATTAGCACGTACACTGGCCATATATGGAGATGTATATAGCGCTGTACTGACATTTGAACCCGTCCATAACAATTTAGCCGTATGCTGATTGTTTTCCATCACAGGATAATTGCCCGGGTTAGTATCAACCATTTCTTTTATTTTGGCAATGACAGTAGACGACACTTCAGATTTTCCCGAAACACGTAGCAATAATCTTAAATATAATGAATTACCCAACCGACGCCATTTAGCTACATCTCCATTATATATAGGATCGCTTGTTGCAACAATGGCAGTACCATCTTTAAGCAGATTGTTTGCCTGCTCCAGCTTATCGAACATCCCTAAATAGATGTCTCTTTGTTTGTCAAAAACTGGTTGCAAATTACCGTCCCGTCCGTCATTAGCTTCTGAATATGGCACATCACCATAGGTGTCAGTCAGCAACGAATATACCCAGGACTGAAGAATAAGCGAGATGCCCTGATATGATTTATTTAATTTTTCAGGCTCACTGGCTATGGTATGCATATCTGCGATATTAGTCAGGTTCACATACCAGCTATTCCAGGTATTATCAGCCGCATTGCGTCTGATATCATATCTGAAGGTCTTACCCTCTGCATCACCCAGGTCTACAGTTACTTGCATCAGTTCATTATTAAAGTTACGGTTACGCAACATATTGGTTGACATCAGATTTACCAATGTAGGGGCCATCAACTGGTGCGCTTCAACTGTACTTTTACCCAGCGGATCTGTATTCACTTCATTAAAATCTTTTGTACAAGAAGTTGTAAAGCCGAATCCTGCTAAAAGTATATATGCAATCGTATTTTTATTCCTTTTCATTTCTATAATAATTAAATGCCCATCACTAAACGTATGCCATAAGTTCGGGTAGAAGGCAACTGCCCGGTCTCAAAACCCTGCTGGATATCAGACCCCGCCAAAGTTCCAAACTCAGGATCAAATGCCGGCCAGGGCGACCATATAAATAAATTACGTCCGTAAACTCCTAATGTTAATTTACTAATGCCTATCCCTTGTAACAATCTCTTACTAAAAGCATAAGTAAGGTTAGCTTCTCTGAATTTAAGATAGTCGGTACTGAAAATACTTCCCTCTGCCTGATTATAATATAAAGAGTTATAATAACCTTCAACATCGGTAGCTATTACATCATTTGGACGATACGTACCGTTACCGTTATCTACCACTCCATTGCCGATAATACCATTGTACCTGCCCGGCAGAGTTACCGCTGATTTACCGAGCGATGCCATTCTGGCAAAAGTAAACGAGTGCCCTACTGCACCAAGCTGGGCGTCAAATAAGGCATTCATGCTCAATTGCTTATAGGTAAAACCCGTACCGAAGCTGAATCTAAATTTAGGGAGGGTGTTTCCCAAGTACTGAATATCAGCATTAGATTTGGCAACTCCTGTATTGCTGTCGAAAATGATCTGTCCATCAGGAGAACGTAAAAACCCCGTTCCATACAAATCTCCCATACTTCCGCCTACCATAGCTACGATCTGTCCGGAGTTACCAAATCCACCGGTACGCAATACGACTGAACTGTCAGCCAGTTCCTTTATTTTATTACGGTTGGCCGTGAATGTACCGTTCAGTGTCCAGGTAAAGTTCTTTGACTTTACAGGGGTACCGTTCACGGCTAATTCAACGCCCTTATTATCTACGCGACCCACATTAAAAACCCCAACATTATATCCGGTTGATCTGTCAATGATACGGCTAAGTATTTGATTCTTTGTATTGCCTGCATATACAGCCAAATCAAAGTTTAAACGGCTTTTAAATAATTTCACATCTAAACCCAATTCAACCGTTGTGGTAATTAAAGGCTTCAGGTCCGGATTCGGCAAGACATTGGGGTTGGTCATTGCACTATCAGGATACACCCCATTTGCGGCAGGCAAATAGTTATAGGCAGTACGATAAGGAGTGGTGCTACCACTACCTACCTGTGCAAGCGATGCTCTGAATTTTGCAAAGCTAACAGCGCTCGGAAGCTTCCAGTAATCTGAGGCTACAAAAGCCAAACTCGCCGATGGATAGAAGAAACCAACATTATCTTTCCTGGTTAAAGTAGCCAGGGTACTATTCCAATCCTGACGGGCTGTTAAATCTAAAAATAGATAATCTTTATAAGAAAACGATGTTGCTGCATAAAAACTGTTTATCCTGAAACGTGCTGTATCCGGAACATAAACCAACTTATTAATGGCATTATCCAAATTATAAACACCGGGAACCTTAAGCCCGTCAGCGCGCCTTTCCAGTCTATCATATTCGTTACGCATTTGACTGCCCCCAACGCTTGCCGCCATGTGAAAGTCTTTATTGAACTTCTTCTCATATTTCAGCATAAAGTCAGCGTTGATTTCATAAGAACTAATATCTGCTGTGCGGAATGAGCCTTGAGCAAAGGTTCCGCCCGAAGAAGTATCCCATGGGCGCTTGGTTTCACGGATATCTTTATTGTAATCAGCAGAAGCACGTAACATCAAACTTAATTCGTTTGTGAACTTATAGTTAGCTTGTAAGTTACCCAACCAACCGTTACGTCTTTGAGCATTCAAATACTGCTCAGATATTGCATAAGGACCTTCTGGAAAAGATGTAGTCAGGTTCACAAACTGGCGGTCTACCATGCCCGGTGCCCAATAATCCCTATACCAATCGGTATTGATATTTGGTTGTGCAAATATAAACCAGTACATTAAAGATTGATTACCGTACCCAGTTGTTGGTAAATTATCGCTATACCTGTTGCTATATTGGGCTTTTAAATTTATACTTAATTTTTTGGTCAGACTGGCATTGGCATTCAACGAAACATTTGTTCTGTCCAGACCTGTATTTGGCACAATCCATTCATTCTCGCCATGATTTGCCGACAAACGTAATCCGACGTTTTTGTAAGTGCCGTCTAAAGCCACAGAATTAGTTGACTCGAAACCCGTGACGAAAAATGCATCCACCGGATCTCCGTAACCCACCCAGGGTGTTTTGTTAACGCCTCTTGCCTTAGTAGCAGGATCGTACTGATAAAACATATAACCATCTGAGAATGCCGGACCATAAGCAGTACTCACAGCTCCTGTTCCAAACTGATAACTGGTAGTACCATCTGCACCTAGTCCGTATTCATTCTGTCTTTCCGGACCACGGTTAACTTCTTCCCAGGCACTGTTAGAGGTAAAAGTAATGCCCAGCTTCTTTCTGTTTTTACTAGCAGATTTTGTGGTGATTATTATTGCACCATTAGCTCCCCTTTGGCCGTAAAGAGCAGCGGCGGCTGGCCCTTTCAACACGGTAACACTCTCTATGTCATCAGAATTTAAGTCGTTTAAACCACTGCCAAAATCTACTGGCATGATATCGCCTGATGTTCCATAAACTCCTCCGCCCGTAGCTGCAGTTCGCCTGGAGCTACTGCTTGCCACTACCCCATCTATTACGATCAACGCCTCATTATCACCAGTAAGATTATTCTCACCTCTTAGAATGATTTTGTTCGAAGCTGCCGGCCCGCTATTACGTACTAGGTTTAAACCCGCAACTTTGCCGGAAAGTGCATCCGTCCAGTTGGAAGCAACTGCATTAGTCAACTGCGTACTGTCAACCTTAGTTATCGCATAACCCAGCGATTTCTCTTCACGCCTTATACCTAAAGCCGTTACGACTACTTCATTCAATTCATTATTTGCAGCGTTTAGCCTGATGTTTACATTACCTTGATTGTCTGCGGCCATGTGCTTTACAACTTTATAACCCACCATATTAAAGGACAGTTCCGTTCCTTTCTCTGCGATAACCGTAAAGTTTCCATCAGCATTGGTAACGCCCAATACTTTGCGCTGATTGTCTGTAATGGTAACTCCGGGCAAAGGCTGATTGTCAGCAGCATCTCTTACCGTTCCCTTTACTGTAACCCTCTCCTGAAACGCAACATTACCCATGGCTACAACCGGCGCGGCCTCAAGTAATTGGGGCGACTGCGTAAAGGCTAACGCACATGCAAAAAACACGTACCTGGAGACTCTCTTCGCCCGCATGTGATTGGTAAAATTTTCTCTCATCATACTATTTATTTATTTGGTTTTTTTGGTTCCTTCGCATTGCGGCATTTCGTTTCATTTCGTATTTTATTTTTCCGCAAATATCTAATTTGTAGTATTAAGCTATTGTTATGTCTCCGTTAAATTGGTCTTCTCTGAATAATGGCCGATCTCATCACCATCACTTAACAACAGGTATTGTTTGACCAAACTTGTAAAAGTGCCGATCTGCGCATCAATCCACTGATCATCCTGACCCAGCTCGCCTGCCATTATAGCTGCAACTGCCGGCACCATTTTTAAGGCAGCCCTTGCATCAAGAAAGAGCAGGCGCATTCTCCTGGAGATCACATCCTCAACAGTCCGCGCCATTTCATTTCTCACCATCCAGACCACCTCAGCCTTCACATAACCATATTCAGGGTGGACCCTGGCGTCCAATCCAAATTCCGATTCCATCAGTTCTTTCACACCGGCAGCATCGGACCCATACAAAGCCAGGGACCCCGTTTGCATTTCCGGCATATATCCATGGATTTTAACATCCGCAGTGACACATTTTTCCTTTTTCAGTTTACCCAGCGCTATGGCCTGATCAACCACATCCATAGCCATTTTCCTGTAGGTAGTCCATTTACCGCCTATTATGGTAATTAAGCCGGACTGGCTGACGATCAGCTTATGGCTTCTTGAGATTTCCTTAGTGCTGTTGGTATTTTTTTGCGGAGCAGCGAGTGGCCTTAAACCGGCAAAGGCCGAAAGCACATCCGCCCGCGCTGGTTTTTTGGCCAGATAATTCCCTGCAGTCTCCAATATAAATTCGATCTCGTTTTCCAGTGGCCGGGGCTCCAGACTATGTTCATCCAAAGGCGTATCAGTAGTTCCTACCAGTACTTTTCCATGCCATGGAACTGCAAACAGCACCCGTCCATCTGAAGTCTTTGGAATCATCAGCGCACTGTCACCCCGCAGGAATGATTGATCGAGTACAATATGAGCACCCTGGCTTGGCCTTACAATTGGCCTGCTCGCAGGAGTATCCATTTTCAATATATCATCAACAAATACGCCGGTCGCATTTACAATGACTTTTGCCTGTAGCTGATAGCCTTTGCCGCTTTCCATATCAACGGCACTCAGCCCGTCAACTTCTCCGTTATTCTTGGTAAGACCGGTCACTTTCATATAATTTAACAGGACGCCATCATATTCTGACGCAGTTTGCGCAAGGTTTAAAGCAAGGCGCGCATCATCAAACTGCCCGTCACTATAACTTACCCCGCCCATCAGGCTTCCCCGTTTCAGGCCCGGTATTGCGCTGAGAACCTTATCCGCAGAAAGCAGGGACGAACCCTTAAAGCCACTTTTACCGGCCAGCAGATCATAAAGCTTCAGGCCGATTAAATATTTAATTTTTGAAAACCAAGAGTAGCAGGGAATTATAAATTCCTGGTCTTTTACCAGGTGCGGTGCATTTTTCAGCAACAAACCACGTTCATGAAGGGCTTCGTAAACCAATGCGACATCGCCCTGGGCCAGGTACCTCACACCGCCGTGTACCAGTTTCGTGCTTCTGCTTGAAGTACCTTTAGCAAAGTCGGATTGCTCCAGGAGAAGCGTCTTGTATCCGCGTGAAGCGGCGTCTACCGCAGTACCTAAACCCGTAGCGCCGCCGCCGATAATGATGATGTCCCAATTCGCCTGTTCCTCTATTCTCGTTATAAATATGTCCCTGTCAAATATCATTTCGTTTGTTTTCAATACAACCCATATGCAATTTCATAAACTTTCGTTTACAATCAAATAAACAACAAAACGAAACTAAACATAATTTTTATATAATGAAAACAAAATATTTAATAATTTTACAGCAGGCAATTTTGGCCTTAAACCTACTCCCTTCTTTAAAATATTTACTATATTACTACCTGCAAATATTTAAGCTAAATGATTAGTATAGCCGAAAGACATCAATATATTTTAAATAAGATCCAGGCAAACGGGTCCCTGGACGTTCAGGGCTTATGTAAAGAATTAGATGTTTCATCTGTTACAATCCGTAAGGATCTGAAACTTCTCGAAGACAAAAACCTGCTTTACAGAACACACGGTGGCGCAACCCTCAATAATCCTTATACCGTCGACCGCCCTGTGAATGAAAAAGAACACCTTCAGTCCGACGAAAAAATGAGGATCGGAGCTTTAGGAGCAGAACTGATAGAAGACAACGATTCAGTCATTATTGCGTCAGGAACTACTGTTCTTGCGCTGGCCAGATGTATCAGACCCAAAGGAAACCTGACGGTGATTACCTCTGCACTCAATGTCGCGCTCGAACTCGTGCACAATAGCGCTATCGAAGTGATACAGCTTGGAGGGTTGCTGAGACGAAGCTCTTCCTCAGTTACAGGCCCCTATTCGGACAATGTGCTGAGCAATGTCTTTTGCAGCAAGCTTTTTCTGGGAGTAGACGGAATTGACCTCGAATTTGGGCTAACCACAACAAATGCATTTGAAGCACACCTAAACAGACAAATGATCGCTTCTTCGCAAAAGATAATTGTGCTTGCCGATTCTACGAAGTTTGGCAAACGGGGTTTTGGCAAAATCTGTGGCATTGAGGAAGTTGACCATATCATCACAGACGAGGGCGTATCTGATCATACCATTAAAACACTGGAAGGTCTCGGAATTAAAATTTCTATAATTTAAGGTGCGCCTTTTACCATCGCCACTCACCGGCAATTTTTAATGGAACTTCCAGGTTGTTTTCCTGCAGGAAGGTTTTTAACATGGCTTCATTTTGCCGGCTAGCCGGAAGCGATGGAGTGGCCGCTAAAGCGTAGGCCAGCATCGCGCCGTATCTGACCGTATTCTTTAAACCCTGTTCATCAACCAGCTTAAAAACATCACCATCGGAATGATAGTATGGGGCCGAATTGTTCGGAAGCTGCCCACCGGTTCCCCCGCCTATCGGGATACCCTGAAGCATGAACGGCTGGTGGTCACTATGCATCCATGCGCCCGAGAAAAAAATATTTTTAAACCCTGTATCCAGCTTACTGATCTGACTGCCCCAGCTCAGGAACAAATCTTTCATTTCTTCCCTGCTGGCAGAGAATCCCTTAGGGTCATTGGTCATATCATAGTTCAGCATAAATTTCACCTGATCCAAAACCGCTGTATGTTTTGCAGCGTCAACATATGCCTTTGAACCCAGCAAGCCTTGCTCTTCGCCCATAAACAATACAAACTCAATACTGCGTTTGGCAGACAGATTGAGCGCTTTAAGGGTTCGCGCCATATCGATCACCGCAAAAGCACCTATACCATTGTCTATGGCGCCCGTGGCCAGATCCCAGCTGTCGAGGTGGCCGCCGACAACAATTTTTTCCTGTGGAATGGTAGTTCCGCTCAGCGTAGCTATCACATTGCGGGCTTTGATCAACCCTGAGAAATTGGTCATATTCAGCCGGCCGTATTGCTTCTGGCTTTTCAGTCTTTCTTTTATCCGTATTCCGTTTTCCAGACCTATACATACCGCAGGGATGGGGATTAGCCTGCCGGTTACAGAGGCTGTCCCTGTAAGCAGTACTCCGCTTTTTACAGTATTGATGATGATGATACCAGCAGCCCCGTATTTTGTAGCCATCGCGGCTTTTTCAGAGCGGTGCAGCAATTGCGTACCTTCCGGTGAACCGGGGAGTATCCCAAGATACACCAGTGCTATTTTCCCTTTTACCTTACCGGAATCCCTTAAATAATCTGCTTCCAGCCCGTTGCCCAGATCAGCCAGTTCGGCAGTGATGTCTGCCTTTACCGGCGAATGCGCGAGTGTTACCGAAGTTATTTTATCCAGCGCATGCTCAGTATCGCCAATACGTGTCTCGTTGGTCAGCCGGCTCCAGCTTTCTACTTCAAAAGGCTGGTATCGTACCTCATAACCATAAGATTTCAACAGTTTAAAAGCGTATTCTTCAGCTTTCGCCCCGTTATCAGACCCGGTCAGTCTGTGGCCAATATTTTCAGTAGCAGATTTTAGATTGGCATAGGCTGCTGATTTCTCCCGCACCTCTATATTGATTTTACCGAAGGCCAAATTAAAATCCTGTGCCCTGGCTCCTGTAAACAGCAATAAGAATGCGGCCGAAAAAAGAAATTTCATAGCTGCTTATTTTTTCCGTTCAGTAGTGTAGCGGACCAGCTGCTCCAAACCGGTCCTTGCATCACTGGCTTCAAAGCTGTAAAGGATATCAAAGGCTTCCTGCTGATATTGCTGCATTTTTTGATTTGCATAATGCACCCCATCCCTGGCATTCACGAAATCTATGATCTCCTGAATTTTTGCGGGCTCGTCCTGATGGTTCTTCACCAGGCTGATGATGCGCTTTTTTTCCGCTTTGTCCGCGCTGTTTAGTGCGTAGATCAGCGGCAGGGTAACTTTCTTTTCCTTGATATCGATCCCCAGGGGTTTACCCACATCATCGGTACCAAAATCAAATGTATCGTCCTTGATCTGAAAGGCTATACCTACTTTTTCCCCGAACATCCGCATTTTCTCTATTGTTTCGTCATCGGCACCAGCTGAAGCCGCGCCGCAGGCGCAGCATGAAGCAATCAAAGAGGCGGTTTTCTGACGGATGACATCAAAATACAATTCCTCGCTAATGTCCATTCTCCTGACCTTTTCAATCTGAAGCAGCTCCCCCTCACTCATCTGCTTCACTGCTTCAGACACAATCTGGAGCAATCTGAATTCTCCGTTATTCACGGACAACAGCAGGCCCTTTGCCAGCAAATAGTCACCTACCAGTACCGCAATCTTATTTTTCCATAATGCATTTATAGAAAAGAAGCCCCTTCGTTCATAGGCGTTGTCCACTACATCATCATGCACCAGGGTCGCGGTATGCAGCAGTTCGACCAGGGCAGCGCCTCTGTGTGTAGATTCGATTATTCCTCCGCATAACTTTGCAGCGAAGAAAACAAACATCGGTCTGATTTGCTTACCCTTCCTCTTTACAATATAATGAGTGATCCGGTTCAACAATGGGGCATCGCTATGCATAGAGTCTTTGAATTTTGCTTCAAAGGCATCAATATCAGCAGCTATTGGTAATTTTATCTGATTTATTCCCGGCATTCAGGTTAAAAATATGTGTGCAAACATAAATTAAATTTCTCAGATTTTCATCGCCTTAGATGGGCATGAAAAGTCCGTACGCTTCAGATTCGTTGTTTTTAAGGCACCATAACCACCTGAGATATCGATCACCTGCTCCACCCCCCTGGCTTTTAGAATAGAAGCAGCTATCATTGACCGGTATCCGCCGGCACAATGAATATAATATGTCTCTTTGGGACTGACCTCATGGGTCCAGTCATTGATATAATCCAGTGGACGCGCCAGTGTCATTTCCAGGTGTTCCGATTCATATTCACCCGGCTTCCTGACATCCAGCACGTGAACGTTCGGATCTTCCTTATAAATATCTTCAAATGCTTCAGCAGAAATAGATGATATGGTGTCTGTATCCTTACCCGCAGCCTCCCATGCCGCAATTCCGCCTTCCAGATAGCCTATCGTATTGTCATACCCAACCCGGGACAACCTGGTGATGGCTTCTTCTTCATGTCCTTCTTCCACTAGCAATAACAGCGGCTGTTTCAGATCTGTGATCAAAGCCCCTACCCAGGGCGCGAACTGTCCGTTCAGTCCAATATTTACTGAAGAGGGAATAAAACTTTTGGCGAATACCCGGGGGTCCCTCGTATCCAGTATCAACGCACCGGTCCGGTTAGCAAGCAGTTCAAATTCCTTAGGGGTCAGGGGGGTTAGCCCTTTCTCATAAACCTCTTCAAAACGTTCATAACCGTTCTTGTTCATATCTGCGTTCTTTGCAAAATATTGAGGCGGCGGCAACATCCCGTCAGTCACTTCTTTTACAAATTGTTCTTTTGTCTGCGCTTTAAGCGCATAATTAACGGCTTTCTGATGACCCAGTGTATCAAAAGTCTCGTTGCTCATGTTCTTTCCGCAGGCGGATCCTGCACCATGTGCGGGATACACCAAAACATCATCAGGAAGCGTAAGGATTTTATCCTGCAGAGAGTGATATAAAGTTGAAGCCATATCCTCCGCAGTCAGGTCACCCTGCTGGGCCAGATCAGGGCGTCCAACATCACCAATAAACAGGGTATCTCCTGTAAATATGCAATAAGGCTTTCCGTCTCCGTCTTTCAATAAGTAAGTTGTAGATTCAGGAGTATGTCCCGGAGTGTGCAGAGCTGAAATCGTCAGTTCCCCAATTTTAAATTCTTCACCGTCAGCTGCAATGTGCGATTTAAACGATGTTTTGGCTGTCGGTCCATAGACAATTTCCGCACCGGATTTTTCTGCCAGGTCAATGTGACCTGAAACAAAATCTGCGTGGAAATGAGTTTCAAAAATATACTTGATGCGGGCACCGGCCCTGTCTGCCTTTCTCAAATACGGAGATACCTCACGCAAAGGATCGATGATCGCAGCTTCGCCATTGCTTTCAATGTAGTAAGCTGCTTCCGCCAGACAGCCCGTGTAAATCTGCTCTATAATCATACACAAAATTAATATTATAAATTCTTCACCAGGACGACCCGGTGCAACTTTTACTTTAAGCAGTCAATTCCCCTCTTAAACTTTGCTCCATGAGTTTCATTACCGCTGCATGGTCCAGTCCCTGCCCCATCAAATACATCAGTTTGGTTGTTGCTGCTTCAAATGTCATATCATATCCGCTTACCACACCCATTTGCTGTAATTTTTTACTGGTTTGGTACATACCCAGTTCTACAGAACCACGCTGACATTGTGTAATGTCAATGATGATCTTGCCTCCATCAATAGCCTCCTGCAGACAGTTGATAAACCAATCAGCAGTAGTGGTATTACCGGATCCGAAAGTCTCCATTACGATCGCATCAACTGACGAATGTGTAATCGCTTTCACGGCAAGAGGGGATATTCCAGGGTAAAGTTTCAACACCCCAATATTTGGATTGTAGTCTAAGTGAACTTTCAAAGCCTTATCAGGCTGAGGCAGGATATAGTTGTTAAAAAATGACAATGTCACACCAGCTTCCGCAAGTATAGAATAGTTCGGTGAACGAAAGGCTTCAAATTTTTCTGAGTTATACTTCACAGATCTGTTTCCCCGGAACAGCTGATAATCAAAATAAATACACACCTCCGGTACCATTGCTTTACCCTTGTGTTTTGTCGCGGCAATCTCGAGTGCCGTAATCAAATTTTCCCTGGCATCCGTCCTGATTTCGCCGATGGGCAGCTGAGAGCCGGTCAATACCACTGGTTTATTCAGATTTTCCAGCATAAAACTTAGTGCAGAAGCCGTAAAAGCCATCGTATCAGATCCATGCAGGATCACAAAACCATCAAACTCATCGTACCTGTTCTGGATCAGCAAAGCAATTTCAGCCCAGATCTCGGGGGTCATGTTGGACGAATCTAGTATAGGGTCAAATGAATGCACATCGAGATTATAATCCAGGCGGTCAAGTTCAGGCACATTCTGCCGGATCTGTTTAAAATCAAAAGGCACGAGAGAACCCGTCTTGGGATCATTGACCATGCCGATCGTTCCGCCGGTATAGATAATAAGTATGCTCGTCATTATTAAATATTAAAAATGCTTACAGAATTGGCGGTGGTCACTTTAGCGATTTCCTCCACACTGACCTGATAAATTTCCGAAAGCTTTTCAGCGATATAAACAAGGTAGCTGCTCTCATTAGGCTTCCCCCTAAAAGGCACCGGCGCCAGATATGGTGAGTCTGTTTCCAGTACGATCCTCGACAAGAGCACATCCTTCAGCACTTCATCCAATCCGGATTTCTTGTACGTGACCACTCCGCCAATACCCAAATAAAAACCCAGTGCTATAGCCCGGTTTGCCTGCTCAAGATTACCGGTAAAGCAATGAAAAATACCGCGCAGCTTTTCATCTTTCTCCGCATCCAGCACTTCAAATATTTCATCAAAGGCTTCCCTGCAATGGATCACAATTGGCAGATCAAGGTCTTTGGCCCAATTGATCTGTTCCCTAAACGCCGTTTTTTGTATCTCCAGGGTAGTTTTATCCCAGTGGAGATCTATCCCTATTTCACCGATCGCATAGATCTGCCGGTCGACAATGCTTTCGCAGATCTGGTCCAAAACTTCTTCATAATCTTCCCGGACCTCACAGGGGTGCAGGCCGGCCATCGCAAAGCAATGATCAGGATACTTATTGACCAGGCTGTCTACCTGGGCGATGGAGGCTATATCTACATTCGGCAGAAACAGTCTGGTCACCTGGTTATCAAGACAGCGCTGCATCAGCAAAGTCAGTTTTTCCTCATCTGTCTCGTAATACAGATGGGTATGGGTATCAGTTAGCATGCCCAAAGTTAACAAAAAAACCCTGTATGGTCATATGCCATACAGGGTTCGGTCAATAACATTGTGATATCTTCTGAGAAATTATTTAGTCGCAGGCGGAGGTGGAGTTATTGTCACTACAGGTGCGGCACCTGCCGAAGGTTTTTTATAATCAACGACTTCGATCTCAAATGCCAATGGCGAATAAGGTGTAATTTTAGCCTGAGGTTGTCCGCCTTCACCGTAACCTAGTTTTGAAGGAATGATCAAAAGGATCTTTCCGCCTTTACCAACCAGCTGAATCCCTTCATTGAATCCTGGAATTGCAGCACCAAGTGTAAATGCACGCGGGCCATATTGTGCCATTGGATTGTGGATACCGGCATCTTTAGCGGTCTTTTCGACAGACGAATCAAATATACTTTCTTTACCATCAGCTTTTTTGGTCAAAAGCTTTCCGGTATAGTTCAGCATAATGGTATCCGTAGGCAGCGGTCTTTCAGCGCTTCCGGGGTTGGTGATCACATACTGTAATCCTGAAGCAGTAACTTTTGGTTTCAGATCATTATCAGCAACGAACTTTTTGATTTTTCCGGCTTCCGCATCTTTCAGTTTAGCTACGCTGGCCAAATAATCTTTTTGGAAAAATTCCTGTGCTCTTCTTTGAAAAGTTGAATCCGCTTCATTAGCATTCTTTTTGAACACTTTTTCTACTTTAACCGTAAATACCAGATAAGTATCTTTAGCACTTGCCGGAGGTTTTGGTTGTGTAGTATGTTTAGCCATTGTATCCAGGTTCAATTTGAAAGTTGCACTGTCTCCTTCACCAAAAAGGAAAAGCACATCATTCATATCACCTGCATATTGTTTTTTTCCTACCGGAAATACCTGTGCCTGTTCAATATCATAAGTACTGAACATGACGGAATCTCTTTCATTTTTCTGGACAAAGTTCAGTTTAACAATGTCACCTGTCGCGATCTTTGCGTTTCCTCCATCTTTGTGGATCTGATACATCAAGCCTCCCGGGCCTTTTTTGTAGTTGTTACAAGCAGCTAATCCAAGTGTAGCCGCGAAAAGAATTACTATACCTTTCTTCATGTGGTTTTTTTCTATTGTAATAATTGTGTTTTATATTCGGTTAATATCGTTTTAAATTCTTCTATAGTGCCTGCCAGGCTTTTTTCTGAAACACCTCCGGCGGCGTTCCTGTGTCCTCCTCCGTTAAAGTATTTTTTGCAGATCTCGTTTGCAGGAAAATCTCCGGTGGAGCGCAAAGATAATTTAACTTTATCAGTTCTTTCAATAATAAATGCAGCAAGCCTGATCCCGTTAACGGAAAGCGCATAATTTACAATCCCCTCGGTATCACCCGTTTCAATATCATATTCATTGAGTTCCTCCTTGCTGACCGATATTATCGCTGTGTTAAATTCCCTGAGGACCTCTAGTTTCTCGCTGATGCAATGCCCCAGAAAGCGTAAACGGTTTTCCGTCGCGTTATCGTATACCAGCTGGTGAATTCTCCAATGCTCGGCTCCCAGGTCTATCAGTTCGGCCGCGATCCTGTAGACATCTGATGTCGCCGAGGCAAATCTGAAAGAACCCGAATCGGTCATAATGCCCGTATATAAACAGGTCGCAATGTCTTTATTCATCCGCGCTCCGTCTTCCAGTTCATTCACGATAAAATCATAAACCAGCTGTGCAGCAGCACAGGCATTGATGCTCCAGTGACGGTAATCATCGAAATCTTCGGGATCCAGGTGATGGTCTATCATGAGCTTATAAGCTTCCGATGATCTGACCAGTTCGCCAAGTTCGTTTATTCTGCCGAGACTGTTAAAATCAAGACAAAATATCATAGCTGCCTCTGCAACAAGCGCAGCAACCTGCTCTTTCTGCTCCGTATAAATGATCACGTCCGAATTATTTGGCATCCAGTGCAAAAAGTAAGGATAATCCGTTGGCGTAATTACCTTAACATGGTGGCCCAGCTGGATCAGATAAGCATAAAGACCCAATGAAGAGCCCATAGCATCTCCATCTGGCTTGTGGTGCGTAGTGATCACTATCTTCTGCGGCGTAGCCAGCAACGATTTTATTTCTGAAATGGACAACATAATATTCGGGCGCAAAGCTAATGATTTAATGATTAATTGAAGCCTATTATATTGTGATATAAACACGTAACAATCTTATGTAAGTTTCAAACTTTAATATTAACAGTATAAAACGTATTTTTGCAAAAAAATTGAATAAAAAAGATGAGTACAAACAGAACTTTTACCATGATTAAGCCAGATGCAGTTGCAAACGGGCATATTGGCGCTATTATTAATGACATCACAATCGCCGGTTTCAAGATCATCGCACTAAAATATACCAAACTTACCGCCGAAACAGCAGGCAAATTCTATGAGGTGCACAAAGAACGTCCTTTTTATACTGACCTGGTAAACTTCATGTCTTCAGGACCTATTGTAGCGGCAATCCTTGAAAAAGACAATGCAATTGAAGATTTCAGAAAACTCATCGGAGCTACTAACCCTGCAGAAGCCGCAGAAGGCACGATCCGTCAGAAATATGCAAAGTGCATTGATGCAAATGCAGTCCATGGATCCGATTCTGATGAAAACGCCGCAATCGAGGGGGATTTTTTCTTTACCGCGGCTGAACGTTTCTAGATTTCAACAGAAATAAAAAATCGATATCATAGATGAGCACCCAAAAAAGGTGCTTATTTTTTATTTAGTTTGTACCTTTCAAAACAATTTAAACAAATGAAGAAGATCATTATTACCGCTTTACTACCATTATGTGCATTCGCGGTCTCCGCACAGACCAAAAAAAAAACAACACCAGCAAAGAAAACCGCGGTCAGTACCACGGCAAAAAAAACACCAGCTCCGGTTACTTTTAAAAATAATTTGGATTCAGCAAGCTATTCATTTGGAACAGCCATGGCAGGCAGCTTAAAAAGCAATGGCTTAACCTCACTCAACTACCAGCTCGTCTTAAAAGGTCTCCAGGATGCATTTGGCGGCAAACCCTTGCTAATTAGCAACGAGCTGTCACAAGCCACGATCAACAATGCCTTTAAAAGCGCGTCTCAAAAGAAATTTGCCCCGGTACTAGCAGAAGGAAAAACCTTTCTGGAAAACAATAAAAAGCAGCCAGGCGTTCAGGCAACAGCCAGCGGATTACAATACCAAGTCCTCACCAAGGGCACCGGCATTGCTCCGAAAGCTACCGATACCGTAACCGTACACTATAAAGGAACCTTATTGAACGGCTTTGAGTTTGACAGTTCATACAAGAGAAACGAGCCGCTATCCTTACCATTAAACGGTGTGATCGCAGGATGGACAGAAGGTGTTCAGCTGATGCAGACCGGCGCAAAATACAAATTCTTTATTCCGTACGACCTGGCTTACGGCGAGCGCGGCGCGGGACAGGATATTCCACCATACAGCACACTTATATTTGAAATAGAGCTGATCAAGGTAAACGGGAAGTAAATCCTAAAACCATTATCATCATATTTTGTTACCTATTGAAAACAAAATATGATGATCAGAAAATATTTTCCACTCGCAATTCTTGCCTTCCTTTCTACAACCTTAGCAGGTTGTGAATTGGTAGAGGGCATTTTCAAAGCCGGAGTATGGACCGGTGTAATCGTAGTTGTATTGGTGCTCGCTCTGATTATTTGGCTGATCAGCAAGGTTTTCGGAGGAAGAGACTAAAGAAATACGATGTCAGTGATCACTTCAGTGCCGGCTCGTTCATTGATCTTTTGAATGATGCCGGCCCTGACCATCAGCAATTCATTCTTTACTACAGACGATTCTAACCGTATAAATAACTTCTTTTGGGAAATATAGATCTGTGTAGTTCTGTTGGACACAGCCTTGCCCATCAGCTCGGGCCAAAAGGCAATTACGGCAGTTTCGTCAAATTTTCCCTTCAGCCGGTACACATTCAGCAACTTGCCTATTCCCTCTTTTAAGGTAATGTCATTTGGTTTACGCATGGTTTATTGATCCGTTATCTACTTCAAATAATGTTACCGGTATGTTGATCCTGTTAAACAACGCCAGCACCCTTTCTCTTCCGGTATCTGTAATAAAAATCTGTCCAAAGTCCCGGTGCGACACCATCTCCATGAGTTTATGCATTCTGCTATCATCCAGTTTGTCAAAAATATCATCCAATAGCAGCAAGGGCTTAAAACCTTTATGTTTCTGAAGATAAGCATATTGCGCCAGTTTTAATGCAATTAAAAAAGATTTCTGCTGCCCCTGTGACCCAAATTTTTTCAAAGGCATTCCGGCGATGGTAAAGATCAGCTCGTCCTTATGGATCCCGGCAGTTGTTCTTTCCAAAACTTTATCCTTCTCAATGGACTGGATCAGCAAATGTTCAAAAGCAGTATCCACAAGCTGACTCTGATATTGCAGCCCAACCGCCTCGTTCCCATCGGTAAGGTAGTGGTAGTATTTATCAAACAGGGGGATAAAATCAAGCATGAACTGCTGCCGTTTCGCAAAGATCTTAATTCCCGAATTCACCAGCTGATCGTTGTAGATCTCGAGCAATGCCGGATCATAGCTGCGGGTTATTGCTATTTGTTTCAACAAGGCATTCCGGTTTAACAAATGCCTGTTGTACAGGATCAGCTCATCCAGGTAATGCGTATCCGTCTGCGAGATCACGTTGTCCATAAAACGTCTCCGTTCCTCACTGCCCTCCATCACAATATTGGTATCATAAGGAGAGATCATCACCAATGGAAACAAACCAATATGGTTTGCCAGCTTATCATATTCCTTTTTATTTCTTTTAAACTGCTTTTTCTGGTTCCGCTTTACGCCACAGGTAATCTTTTCGTTCTTTTCTTTCCGGTCAAAATCACCCTGTATCAAAAAAAGGTCCTCATCTGTTTTGATCTGCTGGGTATCTATCGGATTGAAATATCCTTTACAAAGGCACAGGTAATGAATGGCATCCAGCAAATTGGTTTTACCGGCTCCGTTATTGCCTACAAATGCATTTACCGTTTTAGAAAAACTAATACTTGCATCCGCATAATTCTTGAAATTCAGAAGTGTAATATTCTTTAACCACATAAGATCTGGACTCAAAGTTACTCCAATCACTTCTATTTAACGCTCAGATTGTTAAACTTTATTTAAATACTAAAAAAAGCAGTTGATACTTTAATGTAAAAACGTATTTTTGCAATCCTTAATTTTTTTAAATAAAATGTCCATAACAGAAAAAGAAATAAATCAGCAGGTAAGAAAGGGTTCTTTTTTACAAGAAAACTCGAAAAGCCTATTGTTCATTGCAGGCGCTATTGTAGTGTTAATCGGAGTGTATCTTTGGTACCAGGGTGTTTACCTTAAAGACAGAGCAGAAGAAGCAGCAGCTAAAATGTACAAAGCAGAGCAATTTCTTGGTGTAGACTCACTGGCGAATAAAGCCATTAACGGAGTAGGCGGCTACCCTGGTTTTGAAAAAATTGCAGAGGAATATGCCAATACAAAATCTGCCAATCTTGCCAATCTTTATTTAGGCGGCATTTATTTACGCAAGGGCGAATACAAAAAAGCCATAGAATCATTAGGAAACTATTCTGATACCGGCAGCCCGGTTGCAGACCCGCTGGCTTTAGGCCTCCTCGGCGATGCTTACAGCGAGCTGAAAGACTATAAGCAAGCGGCTACCTATTATAAAAAAGCAGCAGACAAAGCAAGCAACAAATTTACTTCGCCTATGTTCCTTAAAAAACTAGGCCTGGTTTATGAAGACCAGAAAGACTTTAAAAATGCACAGGAAGCATATACCAAGATCAAAACCCAATATCCTGAAAGCCAGGAAGCAGCAATGATCGACGAATATATTGCACGTGCTGAAGCACAGATCAAGTAAGATCTCCATAAATATTTGACAAAAGGTTAGCGTCCACGCTGACCTTTTTTTATACCCAATCATTATCTTTGCAGCATGGCAACACAATTAAAAAACCTTTCCGATTTTTCTCATACCACCGTACCAAACGGCAATCCCTACAAAATAGCGATAGCCGTTGCGGAGTGGAATGCAGAAATCACAGGAAGTCTTTACAATGGCGCACTCCAAACCCTGATCAAACACGGAGTAGCGGAAAACAACATTCTCTCTGTAGCCGTGGCCGGCAGTTTTGAACTGACTTCAGCCGCGGATATTCTGCTTAAAAAACATGCTGACCTTGACGCAGTGATCTGCCTGGGCTGCGTTATACAGGGAGACACCAAACACTTCGATTTTATCTGCGATGCGGTCGCTCAGGGCATTACCAATGTGAGCATCAAACACAGCAAGCCGGTTATCTTTGGTGTACTGACTACAAACGATCAGCAGCAGGCAATAGACAGAGCGGGAGGCAAACATGGCAACAAAGGTGATGAAGCTGCCATAACCGCCTTAAAAATGGCAGAGCTCGCAGCGACCATTTAAAATACTTTGATACTTTCTTCAAAAAACTGTAGCTTAGTATAATATATACCAAAACTCCAGACAAATGAAGAAAGTAGCTATCTTGTTAATTGGCGTGTTTTTTGCCATAACTATTTTAGAAGCATGCTCCAGCCGTCTTTGCCCGGCATACAGTTCGTATCCAGAAGGTAAAAGAAGAAGGGGTTAATTCAAAAATAACCATTAGAAAGATATCAGATGCAGTGGAAAGACATTACCAATCCAACCCAGATCGGTGAAATAAAACAACAACCAGGTTACAGTTTGATCTTTAAACACAGCACCCGCTGTTCAGTCAGCGCCATGGCCAAAAGGCGGTTTGAACTCGATTGGGAGGCCATCCCCGCTGACACCTCCTTATACTTTTTAGACCTGATCAGCTACCGCAACATTTCTTCACAAATCGCAGAGACCTTCCAGGTACACCACGAATCCCCTCAGATCCTGCTGATCAAGGATGGAGATTGCGTCCTTGACGCTTCGCATAGTGACATATCGGCAGAAGAAGTTGCCGAAGTTGTTAAAACAAATTCCTGATTACAGGGTTTTAATTAAAAAACACGAACCATGGGATTATTAAAAACAGCCTTAATCGGTGCCGCGGTATATGGCGCTATTAAGTACATGACCAAAAAAGATGAAAATGGAAGGTCCATAGTGGACAACATCAAAGATAAAGCTCCGGAGTGGATGGAGAAAGCAAAGAACATCAAAGACGAATTCAAGACAGAGCTCGAACGCCAGCGTTACTGATAGCTTTGTTACATTAAATATTCTTCAAATAAAGTATCTTAACAGGGCTCATTACCAACCAAATGAGCCCTGTTATGCTTAATCCTTCAAAATACCTGATCATATTAGGACTGGCTATGCCAGCCTTTTTCGCTTACGCCCAAAACCCTGCTTCAAAACCTGCAGAAATCAGCATTGACCTGGCTAAAGAAAAGGCCCCCATGAAACCAGTATGGGCGTGGTTTGGATATGACGAACCCAACTATACCTATATGAAGGGCGGCAAAAAACTGCTTTCCGAAATCGCAGCCCTGAGCCCTGTTCCTGTGTATGTACGGGCGCACAGCTTATTGGTGACCGGGGATGGAGAAGCTGCTTTGAAGTGGGGATCTACCAATGCTTATACAGAAGACGCCAATGGCAACCCCGTTTACAATTGGAAGATCATCGACAGCATTTTTGACACTTATGTAAAGCGGGGAATGAAGCCGTTTGCCCAGATCGGCTTTATGCCGCAGGCGCTGTCAACCCACCCCGAGCCTTACAGACACCACTGGAAACCCGGTGATAACTACTCAGATATTTTTACAGGCTGGGCCTACCCGCCCAAAGATTACAAAAAATGGGGCGATCTGGTTTACAACTGGGTCAAACATAGCGTAGGCCGTTACGGCAAAAAAGAAGTGGAAAGCTGGTACTGGGAAGTATGGAATGAACCAAACGGCTATTGGAAAGGCACACAACAGGAATTCTTTAAATTGTATGACTATGCCGCTGACGGCGTAAAAAGAGCTTTGCCAACGGCAAGGATCGGCGGCCCGAATATTGCCGGAACAGGAAGCAAAGGCGCGCAGCAATGGCTCAACGCTTTCATCAAACATTGCACTATAGATACCAATTATGCTACAGGAAAGATCGGTTCACCGCTGGATCTCCTGAGCTTTCACGCCAAAGGTTCACCGAGACTTCTTAAAGGAATGGTACAGATGAACATGGCACCGCAGCTAAACGACATTGCCACCGGTTTCCGCATCGCGGCTTCATATCCCCAGACAAAAAGCATTCCTTTGATCATCGGAGAATCTGATCCCGAAGGCTGTGCGGCCTGCGGCATGGCAACCAACCCATCCAACGCCTACCGCAACGGCACGATGTATTCCAGTTATACCGCAGCCACATTTGCCCGCAAGTATGAACTGGAGGACCAGTACAACATCAACTTCAAAGGCGCGGTATCCTGGTCGTTTGAATTTGAAAACCAGCCCTGGTTCTTCGGTTTTCGTGACCTGGCCACCAATGGTGTAGACAAACCGGTACTGAATGTTTTCAGGATGTTTGGTAAAATGAGCGGCAGCCGTGTCCAGGCACTCAGCAACCGGATGTATCCGCTCAAAAAGGTGCTGGATTCCAGCATCCGGGGAAGCCAGACCGACATAGGAGTGCTGGCTTCAAAAGACAAGAAGACTGCCGCAGTGATGGTTTGGAATTACCATGACAGTGATCTCCAGGGCCCTGCAGAACCAGTCAGCATAAAGATCAACAACCTCGCCGTAAAGATGGTCACACTCACACATTACCGCATTGATAATGAGCACAGCAATTCCTATAAAGTATGGAAGAAAATGGGCTCACCTCAAAACCCGACCGCAGCCCAGATCGGAACACTCGAAAAGGCTGGCCAGCTGCAAACCATCGGCAAACCACAGCAAATACAGGTAAAATCAGGAAGCATTCTACTGAACATTGACCTGCCCAGACAAGCGGTTTCCTTATTGAAGCTGGACTGGAAATAATGTAATACCCTGCTGTATCTTCACGACTTCTTCACAACCTCTTCAAGGGGGTCTCTAGGGGGTTGCATGACCCCCTGGGTTATACAACCCCGCTGGTGCGCCTTTCCCGTACCTGTGTTTAAAACTCCGCAGTTAATTTCTGGCCCTTTACCAGTGTAACTTCGTAAACATCGCCGGTCTTACTTACATTTCTCACATTCCACTTCGGCTTCCTTCCATCAAAGTTATCCTTGATCCTCAGCCTTCCTGCCCTGCTGGCGATAATGCTAAATCGGGCAGTCAAATTGTTTTTCCGGACTGCAGAAACCTTGTACCCTCCTTCGGCCCTTAGATTTATAAAAGAAGCATCTGCCCATTTTTTTGGTACAGCCGGAAAAATACGAAGCACTCCTGTTCTGACCTTACCCGGAGTCGGGCTCCAGCTTTGCAGCAGCATCTCATGGACGGCTTGCGATGCCAAAAAATTACCCTCCAGAGTAAAGGGGCGATAGGTGAAATCTGAATACCCGCTCTTTGTCTGATCACCATTCACATGAAAGCCATTTCGTAATACAAACGCCTTAATAAAAATATCCAGGTTTTTAACCGCTCCTTCTGCGTCACCCAACCTTGCCCGCAGGCAGCTCATCCAGGAAAAGCTGTACCCGCACCATCGGCTCGTACCCAGGTTGTCCCAATTGCTTAAACTGGCTTCGATAACCCGTCTTGCTCTATCCCCATTTTCAACGGTGATCAGGTTAAAAGGATACAGACCTATAATATTGGAAAGGTGACGGTGACTCTCCTTCAGCTCGTTATTGGCATCCAGCAATAAAGTGCCGTCTTCTTTAGTATGGAACTCGCCCAAAGCCGCAGCGGCCTCTTCCCATTTTTTTATTTCTTTGTTTTGGCCGCAAACTTCAGCCATTTCCTTTAAGGAGAGGAACAACATTTTCAAACTCATCAGGTCATAATTGCTATTGGGTTGCAGCCAGGCCTTAGGGCTGTTGTCGAAAATTTCCGGAGAGGAAGAAATTGGCAGCTTCAGGATTCCATCAGCATCCTTTTTCAGCAGGCCCAGCATACATTCCCCGACCTCAGAACTCCATGGATAGGCTTTCTCCTTCAGGAAAACATCATCATCAGTATAAAGCCAGTGAAGATAAAACAGATGGGCACTCCAGGCGCTCATTGACGGCGACATGCTATACTGCCCCCATCCACCTAAAGGTTGTCCCTGATACGACATGACGCCCGGGCAGGCCAGACCTTTGGTGCCGTAAAAATCTTTAGCAAAAGCACGAAACGTATCGCGGCGGTCCCATAGAAAATTCAGGTAAGAGGTACCCTCATCAAAACGGCCTGATTCCTGGTAAGCCATATAAGTCATCTGGGTATTCAGGTCATTGTGATAATCTCCTTTCCAGGGCGGCAACGAACCATTATCGGCAGTCCAGACACCTTGTAATGGCATTGGAGGTGCGTTTAAGCGGGAGGCCGCACCGTAAAAATATTGAACCAGATTGTACTGTTTTTGAACAGCCATATCCGGGACAGTCAGGCTTGACTTCTGCCAGAATGCATTCCACCATTGCGCATGTGGTTTAAGCATGCCCTGATATCCTTTTGCAAGAGCGGCCTTGCAGCGTTCCGCAGCAAGCGAAAGCGGGTCTTTGGCGTCAGTAGTAGAGGTGATGGCAATGGCCAGCTGCGTCTCCTTACCTGCTGTTCTTCTTTCAACATAAACACAATACTTCAGCCCTTCTGCCGCTTCCTGTATGTACCATTGCGCATTTCCTTTTTTTCCTTTTACTGCTTCAGGATACCCCAGTTTACTCACAGAACCACCGCTGCTTGGGCCGCCTTTTTCACTAATATTATTACGGTAGACATCAGCTGTACTTAAGAGGTCAATGTCATCAGCAACAGCCCCTTTTATGGAAAGCAATGCCACCGGCTCGCTCGCACAGTACATTGCTTTCACAACTGCTCCCGATTTAAAACGGGCAAAAACTTCTGCAGTTGCCAGTTTCAGTTCAAACTCATTGACCACTTCAGCAACCGGCAATTTAATTTCAAGGCGCCCTGCAGGCAGCTTGGTAGGACTCACCCCATTGTATGGGCCATCCCACCACCCGTTCACTACGTCAAATTTCTTTTGAGCGATCATCTCCGCCCCTTTTTGATAAGTATACTTTTTCCACCATTCCTTTTCACCGTGAGTGCGTTCATCCCACAAATCACCTCTGTCAAGAGACAATCTGATGGTGTTATTTTCGCCCCACAGCAAGCCACCCATTAATCCATTCCCCAATGGAATCGCCTCATCCCAAGTAGCTATGGGGGGTTTTAGCAACAAATTATAACGGGAATCGGGCAGACCCGGTACCTGCGCAGAAGTTGCAAAAATAGAGCCCAGATTGAAGATCAGCAGAATCAGTTTAAAAGATTTCATTGTGTAGGTTTAGGTTATACCAACTCACAGAACCGGCAAAGGCGTCAATTCAGAGTAGAAACCCAAATTAGGCTTAATTCTATAAAAGCAAAATAGAAAATCCGATTAAATAAAAAAGGGGCCTCAGCCCCTTACACCTATTTCACCAGGATCACATCATCAAAATAAAACGCTTCGTCCTGTTTCTCAGGTCCCTCAATCCAAAACCCAAGTTGCTTCATCGGCCCTTTTTTCCAAAGTTCCAGTGTCGTCATCGGGATTTTGAAGTAAGTCCATACTTTTGCAGGGACAATTATCGGAACACTCCTGTCCGAATTTCCATATCCCCCGGCCCTCGCATCACCGGTTACATACAGCGTATAGTCCTGAGAAGCTCCCTTCACCCAAAATGAGAGGTAATTATACGTCGGCATAGCGGCTATGCCGTTCCAGTTGGCAAATCCATCCGCACTCCAGTTGCCTTTATTGTAGCCTGCTTTGAAAGATTTAGCACCCGACTTCGCAAAGTCAGAAGAAACGGAAGCCGGCCCCCATGATCCGTTTTCAAAGCCATTGTTATAATCGTCCGTAAAGATCTTATAGGTATTGTCCAGGTTCACAAATACCTGCGAAGTCGTTACCGGACCTGTTGAGTTCGTGATCACCAGTTTGGCGCTGTTGACCGTAGTTGCCGGCATTTTAATCACCATTTGCTTTTTGGTTTGCGATACAATGGTCGCAGAAGAAGCAGTTCCATCAAGAGTTACGCTGGTCACATCTGCCAGGTTATTTCCGTCAAGCGTGATCTGTGTATCAGCTGTGAAATTATAGTTGGAGGCCGTATTGACCAATGGAAGGGCAACCACATTAAACGATACTTTGACCTGAGCCCCAAGCCTGTTGGTCAATATAATGTTCTGCACACCGCCATTTGCGGTATCGGGCACCCTGAATATAATGGCATTGTCTGTATTCAATACCGGATTGAATGAAGCAGGTACATCACCTTTCTCAAAAACAATACTGGTCATATCACCCAGCCCGCTTCCTGTAATGGTCAGCACGGTATTGCCGCTCGCCTTTTCAGGATCAAGCTTATTTGCCACAGGATTATTCGACGCCTTACTTTGCGACTGTTCTTCCTTGGTACAGCCAGCCAGCATCACTATTCCCGCCAGGCATGCCAGCAGAAATACATTTAAACTTTTAATCGTTTTCATAACTATTTATAATAAGCTACTGCCGGTTCCAGCAATAAAGGATTAATCACTGTTTCAGGTTGTGGTACCGGAAGGTACAGCTGCTTGCCGAAGTTAGCGTGGCCTTAAAGCTGGTCAGCTGACCATTCCCGCCTACCGTACCACGCTCCTGTGCGGCTATCATCTGTTGTGCTTTAGCAAATCCCTGTCGCTGGATGTCAAACCAGTAATCTCCCTCAAAGGCAAATTCTACTTTACGCTCATGGAGGATGCCATCCAATGTAAGACTGGTCACTGCTACCAGGCCTGCACGCTGGTGCACCTCATTGAAAGCAGCAAGCGCAGTCGCATCACTGGTCGATCCGCCCCCGGCAAGCACTGCCTCAGCATAGATCAGCAATACATCCGCATAGCGCAAAATATATGTTGAAATGCTGTTATGACTATCCGCAGTTACCACCTCCGTTGCCCTGTTTGGTCCCACCACGTACTTTTGGATGTTGGAGCGTGTGCCCGTCTGGATCTTAAAATCACTCGTCGCACCCGTAGTATCGTATGTAAATCCAGTGGGAAAATTGTCATTGATCCAATCGTCCCTGTGAAAGCCCTGCTGCATCACAGACCAGTTCCTTCTCAGATCCCCGGTAGCATATCCGGTTGCAGCGTTTAGCATATCAAAAGATGGCACTACAGCGGAATATCCGTTTCCACCGGTAGGTTTTGGTTTTAGCAATGGCTGAGGCCCGACATAAAGCATATATCGGTTTCCCCCATTCCAGCCCATAGAAGCCAGCCACCTCAAAGAAAACAACATTTCCTTATTGGTCTTATTGGCAATGTCTGAAGAAGTGAACATTCCCTGGTAATCCGGATGCAGGCCAATTCTCTTGGTGGTATTGGCATAATCGATCACTTCTTTTGCCTTCAGTTTTGCATTTTCATAGTCTTTCAGATACAAGTAAACCTTAGCCATCATTCCTTTTGCAGCGTATTTGTTCACCCGTCCGTCCTGTGCAGCAATCTCCGGAAGGTGCTCTTCCGCAAACTTCAAATCCTCCAGCGCAAAGCGCAGAACATCCTTCTGAATGTAGCGCGGAGTTTTTGGTGCCCCGGCTTTTGTCAATTCCACGGGGTTTTCTACGATCGGCGCATCTCCAAATACACGGCCGATGTAGAAGTAGGCAAATCCGCGGATAAACCTGGCTTCGGCAATGCCGACATCAAGAAATGCAGGATTTGACACCTGTGACTTCTTGGCCTCAAACGTATGGATCAATACAGAGGCTTGCCCCGCAGCCTTATAGCAGGATTTCCAGGTATCCATGATCAGTCCATCCGTGCTTTGGATGTTAAAATTGTAAAATGAATTGTATTGCGGATTGCCCTGTACACCGGTTACCGTACCGCCCAGCACATCCCCTACAGAAATGAAGGCTTTGTCAGACCAGTCGTTCCATACAGAATTGTACAAAAGTCCGGTTGCACCATTTACCTCGGCAGCCGTTGTATAATAATTTTCAGTGGTCGGCCCTGTTTCAGAAGGGTTGTCCAAAAAGCTCTTTTTACAGGCAACTCCCGTTAAAGCTGCGGCAAAAAATATGATGATGAGATTATTTCTTTTCATTATGTTAATTTTTAGGCGTTAAAACTCAATATTAGTCCCTATAGTAAAGGTCCTTGGGACCGGATAATGACCATTGTCAATATTCATCAGCCTGATGTTGTTGTTGATGGCGCCCAGCTCAGGATCGTAGCCCGAATAATCGGTAAAAGTGTAAAGGTTCTGCACAGAAAGGTAGAACCTCGCATTATTGAGTTTAATTTTGCTGATCAGAGATTTTGGCAGATTATAGCCCAGTGCTACATTCTGAATCCTCAAATAGGATGCATCTTCAATGTACCGGTCAGAGATTCTCGTGTTATTGGAATGCCATTGATTATATCGCGGCAGATCCCCGTTTGGATTACTGGCGCTGTACCGGTTGAGCACGGTGGTCAGCTGGTTGGTGTTTGCAGCACTCATGGCTTCAGTCTGGCGGCGGGAATAATTAAAAATATCACCGCCCTGACTGCCGTAAAGGAATATCGAGAGGTCAATTCCCTTCCAGCTGAACGTATTGGTAAAACCATAGGTAAAATCCGGATTTGGGTTCCCAATGACGGTCACATCCAGATCATTGACCACATTATCGCCATTGAGGTCTTTAAACCTGATGTCACCCAGCCATAAATTTCCAGGTCCCCGCGCCAGGCCATAGTCCACCCCATTGTTAAGCTCCGCTTCTGACCTGAACAAACCCTCTGTCACATAACCATAGAATGCACCCAATGCACGGCCCTGCTGTGATAAAGTAACCAGGGATTTGGTTCCATACTCATCAAATGTACCTTGCAGTGTCGCATCCGGCTCATTCATCCGGTTCAGGATATTCTTGTACCTGCTGAACACAATATTGGTCTTCCAGGTAAATTTGTCATTTTGAATATTGTAAGAGGTCAGCCCGATATCAAAACCCGTATTGGTCATCCGGCCATCATTGGTGGTCGGGGTTTTAATGTCGTTCCAGGCAGTACCCAGACCAGAAAAAGCACCAAGCTGAGTTGGCAAAAGCATGTCTGATGTGACCTTTTTGTAAACATCCAGACTAAATTCCAGCTTTTTCTTCCAGGTAGTCAGGTCTATTCCGGCGTTATAAGTATTTACAGATTGCCAGGTGATCAGCGCATTGGCTACATTGGCGGGTAATCCCCCGGCACCAAAAGGTGCGGTAGGGAAAAGTGTAATGTTCGCGGAATATAAATTCCCCGCTCCCGCGTCCTGACCGCCCACTTCTCCATATCCAAACCTGAATTTCAGATAGTCGATGTATTTATTTTCCCTCAGAAAAGCTTCATTGCTTACCGTCCATGAAGCAGATACCGCCGGAAAAGTTCCCCATTTATGGCCTTCACCAAAATTTGAAGACCCATCCCTTCTCAGCGTTCCGCTGATGGCGTAACGGCTGTCAAACGTATAGTTCAGCCTGGCAAAAACAGACTCCATACTCCATGTTGATGCATTGGCAGTAATGTCCTGCGTATCACCGGCATCACCTGCATTCAGGTTTGGAATATTGAGTTTCAAATTATCCCTCTTGCCGGCAATCGCATCATATTTAGATTGCTGGGCTTCATGCCCCACAGTAGCAGCAATATTATGTTTGCCAAAGTTCTTATTATAATTTGCGTAGTTCTTGAGTGCCCAGTACAAACTGTTTGCACGCTGGTCCCTTAACCTGGCGGGGCTTAAAATAATCTCCTTACTGATTTCGTTATACACATATGGCTGGAAAGCACGGTCTTTACTCAGGTTGAAATCAAAGTTCCCTTCTGATCTTATGGTCAGCCCGTCTATGATCTGGAGATCCGCATATACAGTTCCAAAAGCTTTGGAAGACTGGTTGGTCACATCCCTTAAACTGGCCAGCGCTACAGGGTTGTTTGGATTTCCGAAAGTACTGCCGCCAATCACATTTCGCGAAATGTAATTGCCATAAACGTCCCTTACAGGCGTTGCAGGGCTATTGTACAACACTGTACTCGTGACCGCATCAAATCCATCAGACAAACCGATCTGCTGGTTTGTACGTGATAAATTTGCAGTGATGCCGGTCTTCAGCCATTTGGTCGCCTGATGGTCTATATTGGCCCGCAATGTGACTCTTTTGAAACCGGTCTTGATCAGTGTTCCATTCTGATCGAGGTAACCTCCTGAAAAATAAAACTGTGTTTTTTCTGTTCCGCCCGAAAAGGCCAGCTGATGACTCTGGCTAAAGCCCCTGCGGTAGATCTCATCCTGCCAGTCCGTACCATTGCCCAGCAGCGAAGGGTTTTTAAACTCAGCAATGCTGTCCAGGCCGCTTCCCGGTACAGAACGGATCTCCTGAACCAGTGAATTCATATATTCCGCATTTTGGCGCAGGTTCATAACAGAAAGTTTTTTTGGAATTTCAGCAAGACCAACATAAGAATCATAAGTGATCTTGCCCTGATTGGCCCTGCCGCGCTTGGTATTGATCAATACTACACCATTGGCACCGCGCGCACCATAAATGGCTTGTGCCGATGCGTCCTTCAGGATATCTATGGTCTCAATGTCGGCCGGGTTTAAAGTAGCCAGCACACTCTGACCCACCTGCCCTGATCCGCCGCCCAGTACATTCTGTTCAAGTGTGGTACTCCTGGCATTCATTGGTACCCCGTCTATGACATATAAAGGTTCATTGTTTTCACCCGTTGAAGTCAGTCCCCTGATCCTCACAGATACACCGCCTCCCGGCTGGCCCCCATTGTTATTGATGGTTACCCCGGCTACCTTACCCTGCAGGGCCTGGTCTATACCCGCAACCGGCAAATTCTTAATGTCTTTTTGTGAAACAGATGATATGGATGAAGTTACCTCAGATTTGCGTAATGTACCATAACCGATCACCACTACGTCTGCTAAAGTGGAGGTAGAAGTCTGAAGGGTTACATTTATTGCGCTGCTGGTCCCAACTGCAACTTCCTTTGTCTCCATTCCTACATAGGAAACCACCAGCACACTTGCATTAGATGAAACCAGTATAGAATATTTTCCCTCAGCATTGGTTAAAGCTGTGGTTTTGGTTCCTTTCACCAATATTGCCGCACCGGGCAGTGTTGTTCCGCTTTCGTCAGATACTACACCAGAAACTATTCTGCCGGCATTGGTCTGGGCATACACGGAATTTGAAATGGCACTTAGCGTAAGGATCATGAACAGGATATAAATCCATTCACTACAACTCGTTCTTGTCGTTTTCATTGTTGGTCGTCATATTTGGTTTAGTCAAGAGCCCCTTGGGAAGGCTTTCTGAATGCTAAACTAGAGACTACCAAATGCCGTATTGCTAAAAAAGGGGGACTCAAATGTTAACCCTTGTCTCTTTCATTCATTAGCAGCAATAGATATCTTTCATTAGTAATGAAAGATATCTATATTTGTTTATAATTAATTTACTGACAGATGTTTAGACAAGAAAACATCCACTGCATTTAGCGAAAACATTGGTCACAAACTAGAAAACCTGATCTATCTTCACTTACGCCGTCATTATAAAGAACTTTACTATTTTAAAGAGAAGGGTGAATGCGATTTCATCGCTTTTAGTAAAGGAAAACCACAAGAAGCTATACAAGTATGTTATTTAGTTGAGGATGGAAACTTTGACCGGGAATACAACGGCCTTTTAGAAGCAATGAAATTCTTCAAATTAACCACCGGAATTATCGTAACACTCCATCAAAAGGACAAATTTGAAAAAGAAGGGTATCTGATAAAAATGATCCCGGCACATGAGTTCCTCACTCCCCATACATCTCCCTTGCCAACCGGCTAAAAGTAATCAAGGTTGAGGACAAGTATAGGACAGGCTATTATTGCCTATTGGTTTGACAAGGTGTTGGGTATGGTTTGAGCAGGGGTTGGTTTGGGTGAACCCTTTACAAGACCTTGAGAAAGCCTTGCCAAAACCTGATTAGACATAGGAAGAGAGCAAACCCACCGCAGGAGAAGATCCAAAAAAAATATGCGATTGCTGAAGGTTTCCCTGAAGCGGGAAGAAATTACTTTGTAAAAGGCCCGTAATGCAAGACAGGTTATTTCTATAAAGATTAAATTTGCCAGATAATAAGATGAAAAAGCTTTTTGCACTTCTGTTTCTGATGTTGTCACTGACGGCGCAGGCACAAACTTTAAGGGTTGCCGTTGCCGCAAATGCACAATTTGTCATGAAGGCCCTGCAGGCAGATTTTAAAAAGAAAACAGGAATTGAAACAGAAATGATTTCAGGTTCCTCAGGAAAACTGACGGCTCAGATAAAGAACGGGGCTCCCTACGATGTCTTTCTTTCCGCTGACATGGACTTTCCCGAGGCCCTTTATAACGAAGGTTTCGGAATTAACCGGCCTAAAGTATATGCCCTTGGAAGTCTAATTGTATGCAGTAGTTCTGACTTTGATGTAAAAAACTGGAGAAGCCTGCTGACCGGCATTAAGACGAATAAGATCGCTATAGCCAATCCGGCACTCGCCCCGTATGGAAAAGCTGCCAAACAGGCCCTGCGTCGTTACGGGCTATGGGACAAGATCAGCCCTAAAATCGTATTCGGAGAAAGCATCTCGCAAGTGAACACTTACATCTCTGCCGGAGTCGTCAGTTTAGGTTTTACTACTGAAGCCCTTGTATATGAAAGCCCTGATGCCGCAAAGCTAAAGTGGGCAAAGATCGATCATAAAGCTTATGAGGAAATCCAGCAGGGAATGCTCATATTGGCTTACGCTAAAAAAGGGAATCTCGATAAAGCGCTAAAGTTTTTCAATTACCTTCAATCTCCGGCGGCCAGGCAGCTGTTTGTGAAAAATGGCTATAGAATTCCGTAGTTTTATCAAGAATGGATTTAACACCTATATTCCTTAGCCTGAAACTTGCATGTATCACAACGCTGATACTATTTGTGATCGGCCTGCCCATAGCCTGGTGGTTATCCGGCCGGGATTCCATTCCCAAGCTGTTCATTGAGGCCATCATCACCATGCCGTTGGTCTTACCCCCTTCAGTACTCGGATTTTATTTATTATTGGCTTTCAGCCCCAAAAATGCTTTGGGAAAATGGCTGCAGGAACACTTTGACATTCAACTTGTATTTTCATTCGAAGGCCTGATCCTGGCTTCGGTTATTTACAGTCTGCCCTTTATGGTGAGTCCGGTCAAATCTGCATTTATACATTTGCCGGGCTCGATCAAAGAGGCTTCTTATACCATGGGGAAATCAAAATTTGAAACCTTGTGGTACATATTGTTACCCAATATCAAATCTTCGTTGCTGACAGCTGCCGTGCTTACATTTGCGCATACTCTAGGCGAATTCGGTGTTGTTCTGATGATTGGCGGAAATATTCCCGGTGTAACCAAAGTGGCCTCGATCGCCATTTACGACTCGGTAGAGAGTATGCAATACGCCAATGCCAATTACTACTCGCTGATTTTGTTCTCGATCACATTTATCATCGTGCTAACTGTTTTTGTTTTTAACAGAAAGTCTGCAAAAAGCCCGCTCGAATGATAGAGATTAATATAAAAAAAAGAGTTAAGACCTATGCGGGCATAGATCTTATTGAGGTCAGGGCTTCATTTCATGTTCAGCGCATTACTCAAATTACTGGTCCTTCCGGCGCGGGTAAAACAACACTTTTGAGAATTATTGCAGGCCTGATCAGGCCGGAACAAGGAAAGATAACGGTAAACGAAAACATATGGCTGGACACCAGTGCCAACATCAATCTGGAGCCTCAGAAACGGGATGTGGGGTTTGTATTTCAGGATTATGCCTTGTTTCCGAATATGACGGTTACAGAGCACCTGCATTATGGTTCAGACGATGCGCAATTTATTGATCGTTTGATCGCAATAGGCAGGCTCGACGCATTCAGAACACATAAACCCAAGCATCTTTCAGGGGGTCAGCAGCAGCGCCTGGCTATTTTGAGGGCCTTAGCCACAAAACCTAAACTGTTACTGATGGACGAACCTTTCTCAGCCCTGGATAGTGTGCTTAAAAAGAGTGTCATGGGCGAACTGAAAGAATTATTTGAGGAATTAAAAATTACCTGCCTGATTGTCACTCACCATCCGCTGGAAGCAGCTGGGTTTGCTGAACATTCCTTTGAGTTGCTTTAACACTAGGTCCGAATCCCCTGATTGTTATCTTCCGCATACTTAGAAGGCAAAACATCAAACTCCTCTTTAAATGATTTGACAAAATTCTTCGTGGTCTTGAACCCCACTTTATAGCAGATCTGGGAGACGGTCAGCTTGCCATGTTCCAAAAACTGCGCGGCCCTTTTCAGCCGGTACGATTTGATAAATTCCAGCGGTGTCTTACCGGTAAGTGCGACTATCCTCTTGTACAGGGTCACCCTGCTCACCAGCAATAGATTACTGAGCATATCTACTGAAAAATTACTGTTGTCGATGTTCCTTTCTATCTCCTGCAGCACCTGCTGCAGAAATTGCTCATCAGGACTTTCGATCTCCACTGTCAGAGGCTGCACTTTTACCTGTTTTTGATAAAGTTTTCTGAAAGACTCCTGCTGGACCAGGATGTTCCTGATCCTGGAATTGAGGATCTCGAAGCTGAAAGGCTTGGTCATGTAGTCTGTAGCGCCGGTCTCCAATCCGGTAAGTTCCTGCTCCGCCCCCGTTAATGCGGTCAGCAATATCACCGGGATCTGTGTGGTTCTGGAATCTGACCTGATCTTTTTACAGAGCTCAATACCGGTCATTTCCGGCATCGAGATGTCACTGACAATGATGCTTGGGTGGTAGAACAGCGCCTTTTGCCAGCCCTCCTTTCCATTTCCCGCCTCTATTACGTTAAAATCTTCTTTTAAATTGTCCTTCAGGTAAAACCGCAGATCCGCATCATCTTCCACCAGCATCACGGTGGCTTTTTTGGAAGAAATGGTAACCTGTGCAGTTTGCGAGCCGCCCGGATCTTCCTCGGCAATGAGGTTGTCGACAAAATTATCTGAGCCGTTCTTTTGGTCCCGGAGCTCTTCAAACGGCAGCAGGATGGTAAAACAGCTGCCCACGTCCTCGTCACTTTCCAAAAAGATCTCTCCCCCGTGCAGTTTCACAAATTCCTTGGTGATGGCCAGGCCGATACCGCTGCCCTGGTTGATGATCGAATCGGGAATGTCATTCTGAAAAAAGCTCTCAAAGATCTTGTCCTGTTTTTCTTTGGCGATGCCAATCCCGGTATCCCGCACCCTGATCTCGACCATGTACTGGTCTTCCATGATACAATCGACCGAAACATTTATTTTACCATTGTCCAGGGTAAATTTAAAACTGTTGGACAGCAGGTTGAACAGGATGCGCTCTATTTTATCGTGGTCAAAATTTACTTTCAGCGTTTCATAGGCTGCATTGAAGCTAAGCTGGATATTTTTCTGCTCGGCAATGTCCTTAAATGAATAAGTAATGTCGCTGATAAAGGAAATGATGTCACCCGGCCGTTTTTGAAGTTTGATCTCTTTGAGCTCCATCTTTCTGAAATCCAGCAATTGGTTGACCAGGTTGAGCAATCTTTTTGCATTTTTCTGGATCAGCGAGACCTGCTCTTTGAGCTGAGGGTCATAAGCCCCTTTGAGCAGTTTGTCAATAGGCGCAAGGATCAGGGAAAGCGGTGTTCTGAACTCATGGCTCACATTGGTCAGGAACTTGATCTTCATCGCGTCCAGTTCTCTGTACCTTTGGGACTCTACCTTTTCCTGCTCAATCACCCGCTGTATTTCTTTTTTTTCCTGTTCAGCCGCAAACTGCATTTTCAGTTTCCTGATACCCCGGTGCCTGAAATAATACAAAGTGGCGCCGCCAAGCAGAAAATATAAAATGTAAGCCAGGGTAGAAGTATACCAGGGATGCAGGATCCTGATGCCAAGGGTTACCGGTATGGCTTTAGACAAGTTTTCCGTGCTCGATGCCCGTACTTTAAACACATAATCGCCGGGGTCCAGGTTAGTATAAGTAGCCTTGCGAAGGTTGTTGTCTGCCAGGATCCAGCTCTTGTCAAACCCTTCCAGCATGTACTGGTGTTTTACCTTATGCGGCCCAATATAATTTAAAGAAGCAAATTCTATAGTAAATACGTTCTGATCGTGGCCAAGGGTAATCTCTCTGGTATCAAAAATGGATTGCTTCAGGATCACACGGCCATCTACGGCCGCATTGGCGGTGACGCTCTTATTGAACAGCTGGAAATCTGTAATGAACAGTTTAAATGCCTGGTTATAAGTTTTGATGGCAGCGGGATGAAAAATATTGATCCCGTCAGCGCCGCCGAAAGCGAGCTCCCCGGTCTTCAGCTTTACCGAGGCAATGCGGTTGAACTCCTTACCCTGCAGACCATCGTTCTCATCAAAATTTTTGAATACGATCCCCAGATCCTTTTTGTAATCAACAGAGATCCGCGACAGGCCATTGGAAGTACTCACCCAAAAGTCGCCCCTGTCATCTTCCTGGATGTCCATGATGTTATTATCCGGCAGCCCGTTTTCTACAGTATAATTGTAAAAGGTCCGGGTATCCGGATTGTAAATACTCAGCCCGTCCCGCGTGCCGATCCACAAATAACCCTTGCTGTCTTCAATAAAGCTATTGATATTGTCATTGACCAGGCTGTTGTTGTTATTGGCATTGTTGATCATCCGCACGAACTTCGTACCGCCTTTAGGCAATACATTCATACCATAGGAAGTGCCGATCCAGATGTTGTGCTTTGAATCTTCAATGACCTTAAAAACGTAGTCTGAACTGATCTGCTGATCGTGCTGACCATACCGTTTAAATTTCTTAGATCCGCGGTCAAACAGGTTCAGCCCCCCGCCCATTGTCGCGACCCAGAACCTGCCGCTTGAATCTTCGAGAAAATCCGACACTTTATTGTCACTCAGGCTCTGCGGATCGGCAGCGTTGTATTTGTAATGAACGAATTTGCCACTGTCCATATAATCAAATCCGCCGGTATAGGTTCCGATCCACAGCTTTTCAAAACGGTCAATGTAAATGGCCACTATGGCATCATGCGAAAGGCTGTTTGGGTTGCGCGGGTCATGCCTGTAGGATGTAAATTTATGGGTTTTTCGATTGTAATAAACCAGCCCCCTGCCATTGGTCCCGATCCAGATATTGCCCGCCTTGTCCTCAACCATCCTGTTGATGTCACTGTAGATCAGGCTATTTGGATCTGAAGAATGCTTGATCAGGTTGAATTTGATGATATTCGGGTGATAGAAATTGACCCCCTTTCTAAAAGTGCCGATCCATACCATGCCCAGATTATCATAGTATATGCTGGAAATGCTGTTCTGGCTCAGACTTTTGCTGTCATCTTCATTGTTCAGGATGTACCTGATACTGAAATCCTTCTTGTCAATCAGGTTGATGCCACCATGATCTGTGCCGATCCAGATATTGTCGTCCTTGTCTTGCACCACGCCGGTCACGATGTCAGAGTTGAGCTTCACATCCGGAGAGTTCTTGCTGATCTTCCTCAGTAAGTTCCTCGCGGGATCAAAAGAATAAATGCCTGTAGAAGTAGAAATGTCATAGATCCAGATCAAACCCTGTCTGTCTATGAACAGGCGGTAGGTGTCGCTCTCCCGGTTGGAAAATTTACTGGAAAGATCGATACGCTGGGTCACTGTTCCGGTGTTCTTCCTGAGCATTTCCAGCGTTCCGTCAGCATGGATCATCCAGGCATTGCCCAGACTGTCCTCCGCGAGGTCGATAACGGGACTGCCGGAAATGCTGTTGTCTGCCCGCACTTCATGGGCAATCCTTATCGTTTTTTTTGTAGCAGGATCGTACTTGTACAAGCCGGTGGCCGCAGAAACAAACCAGAAATGTCCTGATTTCCCCTTCCTCAGCAGGCGCACCACATTCTCGGGCACACCATACTTATGAAGTTCCGACTTGATGTCGTGGTTGAACAGCTCAGTGACCGGATCATAGACATCCATCCCGGCACGCGTTTCTATCCAGAGTTTCTGCTCCGGTCCTTCGGTAATGGTCCGCACATCACTGTCGCTGATGGTCGATTTGTTCTTGATCCTGTGGCGGTAGATTTTAAAACTATAGCCGTCATAACGGGCAAGTCCGGCCATTGTTCCCAGCCAGATGAAGCCTTTATTGTCCTTGTAAAAGCAGTTGACATCATTGTGGGGCAAACCGTTGTTGATGTCCAGGTGAGAAAACTGGTATTGATTGTACTGGGCAGCTGCGCCGATGCTGCAGAGCATGAACATGCACAAGTACATGAGTATTGTCAATCTTCGTTTCATCTTATGCTTCAACCTTGCAGCCCGTTTAAACCAACCTTTAAGGTACTAAAAATACTTATTTATAAATGCCCTGCAGGTCCTTCTCAAAAAGCGTGTACGGGTCGTCGTAGAATTTTTTAAAGTCAGGTACATTCGCATGCCCGGGATAGGGGGCGTAAAAATGAGTAGGACTGCGGGTGTCATTTCGCCACACCAGCACATAACAAAGCCTGATCTTATCGTTTTTCATAACCTTCAGCAATACATCGTTCCACCAGTTGGGGTTGATCAGCGATTCCAGTCCTGTTTCTGTAAATGCGGCCAGCTTTCCATTCTTTTCCGCAAAGGCCGATACAATCTGCAGTTTCTTTATGGCGGCATCGAGGTCATATTTACCATACCTGCCCATATCTCCGTAATTGTCTGTCCCTACCAGGTCTACCCATTCATTACCGGGATAACGTTCAAGATATTGCGCCTCTGTACGGAAAATATTGTCCGGTGAAAAGGCATAAATGAAATTGTGGACACCCGCCGTGTCTCTCAGATAAGCAACGGTGAATTTCCAGAGCGCCCTGAATTCATCAGGCGTGCAGTGTGTGCTTCCCCACCAGAACCAGTCGCCGTCAAACTCGTGATAAGGTCTGAAGATCACCGGTACCAGCTCCCCGTTTTTGCCTTTAAGGCTTTTTGCCCAGCCGGCCACATCCTTCAATATCGCTATATACTTGTCGTGCGCCTCTCCTCCGGGAATGATGTACTTCACCGCAGGCAATGAAACCGAATCCTTCCAGTAAAAGTCGCCTGCGGATACCGGGTTGGAAAAATGCCAGGCCACAGTAGTTACTCCGCCACGGTTGTAGGTGCCGGTCACATTTTTCCTGAGCTGCTCTTTTGTTTTTTCTATTTCTGCCCGGGGGCGGTCCGATAAACCGGAGATGTCCACACCGATCACTGCAGGGTGACTGCCCACTACGGACTTCACATCAGAACGGTCGGCATCGCCCGACCAGCCGTGGCCGTATTCAGTAGCGTGCTGATGGCCAAACAGGGTGTGTTTGGCCGATAACCCGTACAGGTTTTCAAACAAGGCCTTCGTTTCTTTGGTGGCTTTGGGATCAATGAGTTTTCGCTGTTGGGCTCCTGCAGTATGCAGTACCAGCAGGCAGAGTATCGTAAAAAGGTATTTTGTATTCATTGTATGTTAAACTTACTGATTTTTTAAAGAAGGCATCTCGTCGAGTGTGATGACATAGTTGCTGGCAAACATTTTCTTCCAGAGATCCGGGGAATTGTGGATGCTGTTGCGGGTATAATCGCCATACCAGGGCATAAACCACGACCAGGCCGCAGCATCCTTACTCAAGTTATCAACATCAGGTATAGCTCCGCATTCACTCAGTGTGATCATTTTTTTACTGCCATAAAGCGTATTCAAAGCATTGAACTCTGCAACCTGCGAGGAATGATCGCCCTGCTTATAAATATCACGCCCTACAATATCCACATAAACATCGCCCGGATACCAGGCGTCGTCACCCGGCTCGCGGGTCCAGACCCAGATCAGGTTGTTGAGCTTGTGATAATTTACCATGCGGTCATACATGAGCTGATACAGTTTCTTACAAGGCGCAGCTCCTTTGGCGCCCCACCAGAACCAGCCGCCTGCAGCCTCGTGCAAGGGCCTCCAGATCACTGGAACATTGTCTGTTTGCAACGTTTTGAGCAGTTCCGATACATAGTCAATGTCGGCCATCATGGCCTTGTACGCTGCCGATTCAGGGTCATTTATTTTTGAGACGTCAAATGTGGTTTTATCTGTATAAAATTCTTCAGTGGTCCGCAGCGGGTCCCGCCAGTGCCATACCATTACAGGAATCCCATTCTTCAGCCAATAGGCCTTAGCGTCTTTTACCGGTGCTTTATTGTCGTACCAGGCATAGCCCCGGTTGCAGTGCATAAAATCGAGGCCGATGATCGCCGGCTCTTTTCCGGTTTGCTGTTTCAGCCAATCCGTCTCATCAAAGCTATTGAGGGTCATTACCCCGGAAATGATCTTCTTACCATAATTTTCCCTCAGGAACTGGTAGAGTTTATTGGCCTCAACACTTGCATTGGGGGTAACCAACCCAGCATTGATATGGAAACGTTCTTCCGTAATCCCGGGTCCCGGCTTTTCTTCCGCTGTTGTACCCTGTTTTTTACAGCCCAGTAAAAGGATGCAAAATATACCCGGAACAAACAGCATCCTTAGCATTGCGTTGATGTTCATATTTATATTGGTTAGCGACAATGAATCCGTAAAAGTATCACCACCGCCATTCCTGAATGCTAAAAAATGGGGTTCCAAATGTTAAGCCTGAATCAGATCCACGAACATTTACATCCTGCTAACATTTCATCTTTATAAAATTCAAACCCTATTGTGTAACTTTGCATCATGATCGCACTTCCGGTTGTTTCAGAAAATCCAGTACAACGCAAACCAGATTGGCTTAGAGTAAAGCTTCCTGTAGGTAAAGAGTATGCACAGGTACGCAGTTTGGTGGACACGCACAAGCTCCATACCATTTGTGAAAGCGGTAACTGCCCCAATATGGGCGAATGCTGGGGCGCCGGTACGGCTACCTTTATGATCCTGGGCAACATCTGTACCAGGTCATGTTCATTTTGTGCTGTGGCCACCGGCAGACCGCTGGCTGTAGACACTGACGAACCCAGCCGTGTAGCCAATTCGGTAAAACTGATGCAGGTAAAACACTGCGTGATTACCTCTGTAGACCGGGATGACCTGAAAGACGGCGGGTCCATCATCTGGGCAGAAACCTTACAGGCCATCAGAAGAGAAAGTCCGGAAACGACGCTGGAAACCCTGATCCCCGATTTCAGGGGAATATGGGACAACCTCTACCGTGTACTCGAGGAGAGACCCGAAGTCATGTCCCACAATGTGGAAACCGTAAAACGCCTGACCAAACAAGTACGCATTCAGGCCAAATATGACAGGAGCCTCGAAGCTCTGAAACGCATATCTGAATTCGGACTGAGAACCAAAACCGGGATCATGCTGGGCTTAGGTGAAACTGAAGACGACGTACTGGAAGCCATGGACGACCTGGTCGCCAACGGAGTCCACATCCTGACCCTCGGACAGTATTTGCAGCCAACAAGAAACCATCACCCGGTAGTGGACTGGATTCATCCTGACCAGTTTGCAAGATACAAAGAGATAGGTCTCTCCAAAGGATTGAGGTATATAGAGAGCGGCCCGCTGGTCCGTTCTTCCTATCATGCTGAAAAGCACCTTTTTGACATGTAATCCGTTTTTCTTAGAGCTTCTGTGTTTATTTTTGGCCTCACTGAGTAAAAAAACAAATGCACCTTTGTTGTTGTTCTAGTTTCTGTATATTAGCAATCCATTGACAGCAACTAAAAAAATATCTCTCCCGGAAGAAGAGCTGGTGCGTAAACTGAAAGCTCAGGATACCATCGCTATTCAGGCCCTGTACGACATGTACTCGGGAGCGCTGCTTGGGGTTATTTCAAGGATTGTTCCCCAAACGGAAGTTGCTGAAGACCTTTTACAAGAGACTTTCATTAAGATCTGGAACTCTGCCATTAGCTATGACAGCGGGAAAGGACGGCTGTTTACCTGGATGATGAACATTGCGCGCAATTTGTCCATAGACAAGCTGCGTTCCAAAGATTTCAGAAACGCGGGGAAAAACCAGGACATAGAAAATAACGTAGATTTCATTGACTCGCAAAAAGAGATTACTTTTAACGCGGATCTTCTGGGACTAAAGGATATGGTGACCGCCCTGAAGCCGGAATTTAACAGTGTATTGAATATGGTGTATTTTAAAGGATATACCCATGTAGAGGCAGCAGAAGAATTGAATTTACCATTAGGCACGGTTAAAACCCGTATCAGGATGGCCATTATGGAATTAAGAAAGCATTTTAATTAAAGTGGAAGAAGGAAAAGCATATATTGAATCAGGCATACTTGAACTTTACGTTCTGGGGCAGTTAACTGCGCAGGAACAAGCTGAAGTTGAAGCAATGGCGGTACAATATCCTGAAGTAAAACAGGAGATTGACGCGATTGAACGTGCTATGGAACAATATGCAGTGGCACAGGCAGTGCAACCGGCAGAAGGACTGGATCAGAAGATCCTAACCAGGATCACCTGGGGAAAACAAAATACACCGGGCACGCCCGAAATACCTGCAAAAGAAACCGGTAAAGCTCAGGAAGCAAGAATAGTCCCTTTAAATAAGCCTATCGACTACGAAACCAGGATCAGAACATTGCGCATTGCACTGGTCGCCTGCGTTGCATTACTTGTAGTGAGCGCAGTAGCCTTATTTTCCGCGCACACCGAACTGGGCAGTGCAAAAGTTCAAATCGCCGAATTAAGCCAGGACAAAGAAAAGTTTACCACCACAGTAAACTTCATGAAGCAAACCAATGCCGAATTGCAGAAGATTGCCGACATGACCACCGATCCGAACTGGAAATTTGTGAAACTGGCAGGTACCCCTATGGACCCGGAGGCCAGCATGATGGTTTACTGGCATACTACAGGTAAACATGTGATGATGGACAACAGCAAAATGAAGCTTCCCGCAACAGATAAAGCGCATCAGTACCAGCTTTGGGCTTTGGTAAACGGTAAACCTGTTGATCTTGGTGTGTTTGATGTCAAAGCCGGCAGCTCACAAATACTGATCAGCATGAAGGACATTGCATCTGCACAGACTTTTGCGGTGACCCTGGAGAAACGCGGCGGAAGTCCAAGTCCTACTATGACCCAGATGATCGTAGCGGGTAATGTGGCGATCTAACCAAAAAAATCTTTTATAGTCTTCGGTAGCTGCAGGGCAAGCTGGGATGCGCTAACATTAAAGTGTGTATTCGCCAGCTGATCTCCCGCCAAACCATGAAAGTAACAGCCCAATATTGCTGCATCCCTGGCCGTATAATTCTGAGCGACATAAGCGGTAATGATCCCGGTCAGTACATCGCCCATCCCGCCCTGCGCCATTGCCGGGTTGCCCGTAGGGTTGATGTAAACCGCCCCCTCAGCATCAATCACAAAAGTATACCGGTTCTTCAGAACAATCGTTATTTTACGCTTCCTGGCCTGTTCAACCGCAGTTTGAATGCGGTCCCACCAGTTCTCCTGCTCCCCAAACAGCCGGTCAAATTCCTTAACGTGCGGTGTCAGGATACTGTCTTTGGCCAGATGCCTGAAGTGTTGGTTATTTTTCGCCAGAAGGCTCAGCATATCGGCATCCGCAATAACCGGCTGCTTTGATGCCCGCAAAGCTTCTATAAGGGTTAAATCTTTCCAATTGCCGCCAGCAGCCGGAAGCAAACCAGGGCCAATGGCAATTGCATTATAGCGCTTAAAGTCCTTTGCCTGATCTAATGATTTTCTGTCCGCATACATCACTTCCGGAAGTAAGGTATTCAACGCCGTCAGTCCGCTCCCGGGAATAGCGGCGGTAGTCAATCCCGCACCGGCATGCAGGCATCCCATAGCACACAGCAGCGCTGCACCCATAGTCTCGGCTGCACCGGCTATGATCAAGGCATGGCCATAACTGCCCTTATGGCTAAACGGCTCCCTGGATTTGAACAAAAGCTTAATGTCTTCAGGGCTGATCATCCGAAAATCACCCCAAGCTTGCATACCCGCTGCAACAGCTGCAGAAGCAGGGGCTGAGGCATCAGGCAAAAAATCATTGAGCTTAGCTTTCATTTTATTTCAGTCCCATCTCTTTTTTCAAAAACTTGCCGGTCAGGCTGATTGGGTTTTGGATCAGGCCCTCTGGCGTACCTTCAAAAATGATCCTGCCCCCACCGGCACCACCTTCCTCACCCAGATCAATGACCCAGTCGGCCACCTTCACCACGTCGAGGTTATGCTCGATCACCAGCACCGTATTTCCTTTGTCAACCAGCTCGTTCAGTACCCCCAGCAACACATTAATGTCTTCAAAATGCAAGCCGGTAGTCGGTTCATCCAGGATGTAAAATGTACTGCCGGTATCTTTTTTAGAAAGCTCCGTAGCCAGTTTCACCCGCTGTGCCTCCCCGCCCGACAGGGTAATGGACGACTGTCCGAGCGTAATGTATCCCAGGCCCACGTCTTTCAGTGTTTTGATCTTGCGGTAAATGACCGGCATGTTTTCAAAGAATTCACAGGCGTCTTCAATGCTCATGTCCAGTACATCACTGATGGATTTGCCCCTGTAGCGTACTTCAAGGGTTTCCCGATTGTATCTTTTGCCCTGGCATTCCTCACAGGGCACCTGCACATCAGGCAGGAAGTTCATTTCTATCACCTTCATACCGCCACCCTGACAGGTCTCGCAGCGGCCGCCCTTTACGTTAAAAGAGAAACGGCCGGGCTTATAACCCCTGATCTTTGCCTCGGGCAACTGCACATATAAATTCCTGATGTCTGAAAACACGCCCGTATAAGTAGAGGGATTTGACCTCGGCGTACGCCCGATAGGTGCCTGGTCGATTTCAATTACCTTATCAATTTCCTTCAGTCCGCTGATCTTTTCATAAGGCAAGGGATGTTTTTTGGCCCGGAAAAAATGATGGTTCAGGATCGGATAAAGCGTTTCCGTGATCAGACTGGATTTACCGCTTCCAGATACACCAGTTACCGTAATGAATTTTCCCAGGGGAAAATCTACCGACACATCTTTTAAATTATGACCGCTGGCCTTGATGATAGAAAGCTTATGGCCATTGCCTTTCCTTCGTTTTTTAGGCACCTCGATAGACTTTTGGCCATTCAGATAGGCAGCGGTAAGTGTACCTGATTTAAGGATCTCGGCGGGGGTGCCCTGCGCCACGATCTGCCCGCCATGCACACCTGCAGCCGGACCAACATCGATTACATGGTCGGCCTCCAGGATCATTTCTTTATCATGTTCTACCACCAATACTGTATTTCCAAGGTCCCGGAGGTTCTTCAAAGCATGGATCAGCCGTTCATTGTCACGCTGGTGCAGGCCAATGCTCGGCTCGTCAAGAATATACATCACATTCATCAGCTGCGAACCGATCTGTGTAGCCAGCCTGATCCGCTGTGCCTCGCCTCCCGAAAGGGTACGCGCAGTACGGTCGAGCGACAAATAATTCAAACCCACGTCGCTCAGAAAACCAAGCCTGGCCCTGATCTCTTTCAGGATCTCTCTGGCAATGGTATTCTGTCTTTCACTCAGCCTGCTTTCCAGGTCTACGTACCAAAGTTTCAGACTGCTGATGTCCATTTCAGACAGTTCAAAAATGTTCTTGCCATCTATTTTAAAATGCAGGCTTTCTTTTTTCAGCCTCGCCCCATTGCAAACCGGACAAGTTTTGAGCTTACGGAAAGCCTCCATATCATCAGATGCTCCTTCACTTTTACGCTCCTGCTGTTCCTCGAGCAATTTGATGATGCCGTCAAAAGTGATCTGGTAATTCTGTACATTCCATTTGTTGTACTCCACTGCAACACTCAGCAGTTCATGCGTTCCATTCAAAATGATACTCACGTTTTCCTCACCCAGCTTTTCAATCGGAGTGGATAAAGAAAAGTTATATTTTTTGGCCAGGGCCTTCAGCACCTGGAACATCCATACATCCCGGTATTCACCTAAGGGGGCAAGCCCGCCATTGATGATGCTGAGTTTCGGGTTCGGAATTACAGAATCTCGGTCGATTACAAAGATATAGCCCAGACCGTCACAATTCTCGCATGCTCCGTAAGGCGAGTTGAATGAGAAACTATTGGGCTGAGGCTCATCATAAGAAATCCCTGTAGTCGGGCACATCAGGAACTTACTGAAATGAGAAACATTGTTTTCTTTATCACTGATCTTGATGATCCCCTTTCCCAGGCGCATGGCTGTTTGCAGAGAATCCTGCAGGCGTTTGACGTCCTTACGGTCTACCAGCAGGCGGTCTACTACGATCTCAATGTCATGGATCTTGTACCGGTCTACCTGCATTTTAGCGGTAATGTCCTGGATTTCCCCGTCAATCCGCACCTTCACATAGCCTTGTTTGCGGATCTGCTCAAAAAGCTCCCGGTAATGACCTTTACGCCCTTTAACAACAGGCGCCAGGATATTGACCGCCATATCGCCGTATTTGTTAAAAATATTATTCAGGATCTGGTCCTCGCTCATTCGCTCCATCTTTTCTCCCGTATTGTAGGAAAAAGCATCAGCAGTACGTGCATAGAGCAGGCGCATAAAATCATAGATCTCGGTGATGGTACCCACAGTAGAGCGTGGATTTTTGCTGGTCGTCTTTTGCTCAATGGCAATGACGGGGCTCAGTCCCGAGACCTTGTCCACATCAGGTCTTTCCATGCCGCCCATGAACTGGCGTGAATAGGCACTGAAAGTTTCCATATAACGGCGCTGCCCTTCTGCATAAATAGTGTCAAAAGCCAGAGAGGACTTGCCACTGCCGCTTAAACCGGTAATGACCACCAGCTTATTTCTGGGAAAGGAAACGTCTATATCTTTGAGGTTGTGCACCCTGGCTCCGTATACTTCTACATCTTTTTGCTCGCCCAGGTCTATGGTATTTTTGCTCATATATTCTAAAAAACAGGATTGGTTGCCAGGAAATTAAGGTAACAATTTTCTGGCCACAAAGGTAAATCATATGTTTCGCTTTTACCAGACTATTGTCGTCTCATTTTCAGTCGGATGACCGGTACATACCAGAACCCGTCCTGCTGCTATTTCATCGTCGACCAGCACTTCATTGTAGTCCATGCGCACATGGCCTTTTGTACAATTAGCCGTACAAGTACTGCAGATGCCGGCCCGGCAACTGTAAGGAATGTCAATGTGGTGGTTCAGCGCCGCCTGCAGAATCGTCTGGTTGTAGGGTACGGCTATCCGGTATTCCTGCCCTTTTAATTTTAAAACGACACTATACGTTGAGGTATCTTTTACCACCTTTTCCGTCATGTCATCTTCATCAACCTCATCTTCAGGCAGAACAAATGTCTCTCTTTTGATCTGGGAGATGTCAAATCCCAGTTCCAGCAGCTTGATCCGGCAGGTCACCATATAATCGACCGGTCCGCAGGTATAAAACAAGGCCTCCGCCCGGTCGTACTCCAGGTATTCCTTTACGATCTTTTCGATCAGGAACACATTGAGCCGCGCCATCAGCAGGTTTTTGGCTCCGCTGGAAACATAAATGATCCTGAAACGACCAGGAAATTGTTCCTGCAGCAGGTTCAGCTCTTCATAAAACAAAGTCTCCTTTACCGACCTGCTGCTGTAAATGAGGACAATTTTAGATTGCTGCTCTGTATATAAAGCGGTCTTGATGATGGAAAACAGCGGGGTAATGCCCACCCCTGCCCCAAAAAGGAATACCGTTCTTTTCAATAAAGCCTGCGGCTGATAAGTAAACAAACCATTTGGGGGCAGCGCCGTCAGTACATCGCCGACCGAAGTTTTATGGTGCAAAAACCTGGAGATCTCACCATTTTCTACCCTTTTGATGGCTATGGATAAGGGCTCGTCTACATCCGGAGAACTGCAAAGCGAGTACGACCGCCTCAGCTCCCTGCCATGGATCTGGAACACCAGGGTCAGGAACTGACCCGCCAGGTATTGCGGTTTAACACCATCCGGAACAGCAAACGTAAGGACAAGTGTCTCACCAGGGGTGTATTTCATATCCGTTATGCGCAGCCTGATCAGTTCCATAGGCTGCCAAAATAATAAATTATGACGGATTTAATCCGCAAAATATACACAAAACAAAAAGCCGCTCTGATTAAATCAGAACGGCTTTCCCCAATGTCAACGTCTCTTATTTGTGTGTGTTTAAAATCTTACTGGTATGCCTTAAATGTACTTTCAGCTTTATAAGCCAAAAGCGTTCTTGGCGCCCGGTAACCGTAACGTACCGGATCTTCTACGATCTCTTTCATAGAAATCAGCTTGTATACATAGCCGGCAGTTTCACGGTTTAGCTTCATTTTGAAGTAATTGTCCTGATTCTGACGGTCTATTTGTCTTTTCATATGGTTATCACCCACATTATATGCGGCCGCAACCAATGTCCAGCTGTCAAAAATCCCGTAAAGTTCTTTGATGTATTTTGCTGCCGCGATGGTCGATTTGCGCAAATTCTTACGTTCATCCACCTTCGAATTGACCTTTAATCCGTAGGTACGTGCGGTACCCGGCATAAACTGCCAAAAACCTGATGCGCCTTTAGGTGAAGTACCTTCCTTCAAACCGGATTCTACCAGGGGGACGTATTTAAAGTCCTCAGGTATACCGTATGCAGCAAGTATGGGTTCTATCACAGGAAACCATTCTGCCGCTTTTCTATGTAGGCGATTGGTGTGCAGACGACCGTAACTGAATGCAGAAAGCCATGTCTTCATCTTGCGCTCTACCCTGACATCCCCTAACGGGAGTGTCTCTTCTGCGAAATTTAACTGGGCCATAAGAGATAATGGCACCGGATTTTTTGTTGTTATTATTGTATCTTTTATTGACGTTGTTTTGTCATCTTCCGATTGACTTTTTGCTTCGTGGGGCATGTTGTAAGCAAACACTTTTGCCATAACCAGTAATGCAATTATTACCGTACATGTTATTATGTGTTTCTTTATCATTTTCCTCCTTTTTTTGGTTAATAATATAAAACGCTGCAAATGTACGTTATATTAACCTTATTATCAAGCAATTACGAAATTACCTGCAAAAATCGCAGTTTAAACTACTGTAAGACATGATTTTTTAGTGCCTCAGAATGGCCGGGTTTTGTGCCTTATTGTTGCTTCACAATTAAAGGCATCTTCACACTTTCTTCACACCTTGTTTCACAGCAAAGCCACAAACAGGTACCTTTTTGTGAACAGAATGTGTCTAATGTGTGTCTGAGGTGAGGACTTGCCATACACCATACCTAAGTTTTACTTAAGGGGGTCTGCAGCGAGGTCAATTGGAGAGTTAATTGCTAATATATCGAATTTTGCCTAACTTTGCCAACCCGCATAATTTTGCGGCTAATAGCGTATCATGACAAAAGACAACAACAGGAACAGTCGGGATGACAAGTCCAAGCCGGGAAACCGAAGCACAACTGGCAGAAAGCCAAGTGGAACAGAGAGTTCATACAAGGGCAAAAGCAAGTTTGACGACAAAGAAGGGAAAGATAAAAAATTTGGGGGAGCAAAGGATTTTAAACCCCAGGCAGCGAGAGCTGGCGACAGTAAAGACTTTAAACCAAGACCGCCAAGAGACGGTGACAGCAGGGACTTTAAACCAAGAGAGAAAAGAGAGGGAGACGCAAGGAGTTTTAGACCAAGAGCGGAGCATGACGGCAAAGATTTCAAACCAAGAGCGGCAAGAACAGGTGATGGTGACTTTAAACCAAGAGGCCCCAGAACCGAGGGCGATTTTAAACCAAGGGGCGCAAGGAGTTCAGATGGAGGCTTCAAACCCAGGAGTTCAGGAGCGGGGGCTTTTAAAGAGGGAAGCTCCAGAGAAACCCCTCCGGGTGAAAAAACCCGCAGTTATATAAAGAAAGACAATTTCAGTTCCGGAGGTGATCAGCCTTTCAGGAAATTCGATGATAAAAAAGGTTCTGCTTCAAGGACTACAGACAGCAGACCATTCAGAAAAAGAGATGATGAGCAGGCCAAACAGGGCTTTAAGCCTTGGGAAGGACGGCCAGAGCGTTCTGAGCGTGGAGAAAGTGGCGAACACGGAGCAAAGGGCAGTCGCCAGGAACGCAACAATACCTGGAACGGTCCTGAAAAAGCACCTACTATGCGCGCCAGGAAAAATGCCCCGGTAAAAGAGGATGACGGACTGATCCGTCTGAACCGTTACATTTCAAACTCCGGCATCTGTTCAAGGCGTAAAGCCGATGAGCTGATTGCCGCAGGGGTGGTGTCGGTAAACGGCGTTGTGGTTTCAGAACTCGGCCAGAAAGTTGATCCGTTCAAGGACGAGATCAGGTATAACGGTGAATTGCTGAAACGTGAAAAGAAAATTTATGTGATCCTGAACAAACCAAAGGATTACATTACGACCACTGATGATCCGCAGGAACGCAAAACGGTGATGCAACTGGTGGAAAAAGCGAGCCGCGAACGCATTTATCCGGTTGGCCGCCTTGACCGCAATACTACCGGTCTCCTTTTGATGACCAATGACGGTGATCTTGCAGACAAGCTCTCGCATCCAAAAAATGGCATTACCAAAATATACCATGTAGAACTGAGCAAAAGTCTGAGCCAGGGAGACCTGAACAAGATCCAGTTTGGACTGGAGCTGGAAGACGGCATCATTAAACCGGATTCGGTATCTTATGTAACGGGCGGCTCAAAACGTGAGGTGGGCATCCAGATCCATAGCGGCAAGAACAGAATTGTGCGCAGGATATTTGAGCACCTGGGCTATGAGGTGGTGAAGCTGGACCGTGTGGTGTACGGCAACCTGACTAAAAAGGATCTTCCGCGCGGAAGATGGCGCTTTCTGGAAGAACATGAGCTGATACAGATCAAGCATTTGATAAAATAATTAGATATGAAAAGATTCCTTCTTGCACCTGTTTTACTGCTGGCTTTACAGAGCTGTGCACAACAAAGTAATTACAACCTGTTAATTGGTACGTATACCAATGGCGGAAAAAGTGAGGGGATCTATGTCTATACCTTTAACACACAAACTGGTGATGCTCAGGCAAAAAGTATAGCCAAAGGCATGGAAAACCCCAGTTACCTGACAGTAAGCGACAACAACAGGTTTGTTTACAGCGTCAATGAATCGGGTGAAAAAAGTGCGGTAAGCGCTTTTTCATTTGACGGGGTCAATGGCGTGCTTAAATTTCTGAACACACAGCCAACTCAGGGCGCTGACCCCTGCTACATCATTGCTGATGAAAAGCATGTGATCTCTGCCAATTATTCGGGCGGGAGTGCTTCTGTCTTCGGGATCCAAAAGGATGGTTCTCTTGGGGCGTTGAAACAACTGGTACAGCACAGCGGCAAAAGTGTAAATACGAGCAGGCAAAATGCTCCGCATGTACACATGGCGGCTTTTAGTCCTGACCGTAAATATGCATTGCTGAACGACCTTGGGACAGATAAAGTATACATCTATAAATACAATGCCGGGCTTTCCAGGGATGTTCTGGTACCCAATGACAGCGTAGCCATAACACCAGGGGCAGGCCCGAGGCACATTACTTTTAGCAAAGACGGAAAATATGCCTACCTGCTCCATGAAATGGATGGGGGCGTGACGGCTTTTAGCTATGGCGGTGGCCGGCTGAAGATTATCCAGGAAACCAAAATTACTGAGGATGGTTTTACCGGTGAGAACGGAGCCGCAGACATACACCTTTCGCCTGACGGGAAGTTCTTGTATGCCAGCAACAGAGGAAGCGAAAATAAGATCACGATATTCGCTGTTGAAAAAGGAGGCATATTGAATAAAACCGGCCAGGTTAGCACACTGGGAAAAGGTCCAAGAAATTTCGTCATTGATCCCAGCGGCAAATTTCTGCTGGTAGCCAATCAGGGAAGCGATGCCGTGGTGGTCTTTGAACGTGACCTGGTCAGTGGTGCGCTGAAGGATACCGGAAAAAGAATCAATGTGGGCGCACCGGTTTGTCTGGTGTTTGCTCCGGTTAAATAAAACTAGGCCTCATGCAGCTTCAGCTGCTCTTCGATCACTTTATTGTAGTAATCGACATATAGCGGCAGGATCTTTTTCAGGTCAAAGTCCTTTGCCCTGATCAGCGCATTTTCTTTAAACTGTTTCAATACGGCATCATCGCTTAGGATGCTGATCGCTTTTGCTGCCATATCATCCACATCACCGACATTGCTCATATAGCCGCAAAAACCATCGATATTCAATTCCGGTAAACCGCCGGCGTTGGAAGTAATCGCCGGTACTTTGCAGGCCATAGCTTCCAGTGCTGCAAGACCAAAGCTTTCCGATTCTGAAGGCATCAGGAAAAGATCAGAAACCGAAAGGATCTCTTCTATCGCATCCTGCTTGCCAAGGAAACGGACATGATCGCAAATGCCTAAACTGCGGCACAACTGTTCATCAGAGGCCCTTTCCGGTCCGTCGCCGACCATCAAAAGTTTGGAAGGGATAACTTCCTGGATCTTTTGGAACATCCGGATCACGTCAGCTGTATTTTTTACTTTCCTGAAGTTTGAGGTGTGGATCAGGATGCGTTCGTTGTTTGGGGCAATGGCTTTTTTAAAGTGGTCTTTTGGCTTCAGACTGAACCTGGTAAAATCTATAAAATTTGGAATGACCTTGATTTCGGTCTTGATGTCAAAGTGTTTTTCTGTATCGTCCTTTAAGCTTTGGGACACTGTGGTCACGCCGTCAGACTTGTTGATGGAAAAGGTCACTACCGGTTTATAGGTCGGGTCTTTGCCTACAAGGGTGATGTCGGTACCGTGCAGGGTGGTCACAAACGGAATATTGATGCCATAGGTTTCCAGGATCTGCTTGGCCATAAATGCTGCCGAGGCATGCGGAATGGCATAGTGAACATGCAGGATATCCAGCTTTTCAAACCGCACTACATCGACCAGCTTGCTGGCCAGTGCCGATTCGTATGGGGCGTAATCAAACAAAGGATAGTCCCTGACGGAAACCTCGTGATAAAATAAGTTGGCGGAGAAAAAGTCTAACCTGGCAGGCTGACTGTATGTGATGAAATGAACCTGATGGCCTTCATCGGCGAGCGCTTTACCTAATTCCGTAGCAACTACACCACTACCTCCAAAGGTCGGGTAACAAACAATACCTATTTTCATTAATGTATTTTTACGATACAAAGTACTGCACTTAAACTGAGCTTTGTGTTAAACAATTGCAATTATTTAAATTCAAACAGGGATGTTACCGGGACTTCATTTCTGCCTGGATGACCAGGTACATTTCATTGGGTCTCTGGGTACCGATATAATATTCGAAGCCGTCGTGGTCTGTAAGCACCACTACATCTTTGCCGGAGGAATAAAACCGGATGCTGCCTTTGCGGTGGAGGTTATAAACCGGGTTGTTGAAAAAATAATTGCTGTAGGTGTCTTTTCTTACTGCTGAGATCGTGTTCAGGTCTATGACTACTTTTTTGGTTGTCCACAGCCCGTCAATGATGATTTTTTTATCATTGATGATGGTTTTATACTGGATAAGAAAAAGTAAAGCAATAGAAACACCGATGATGCCAAAACCGACCACAATGAACAGGTCCTGGGTATTGTCGCGGTCACGCTCATAAACATAGGCCGCAAAACAGAATGCTGCCATAACCAATCTGATGCAGATACGGATATAATCGCGTCCGATGTATTGTTTTTCAAGAAAAGCGTAGCGGTTTCCCATTTGTTTAATTTTAGTATAAAGTTACTGGTTTTTTATGGTCTGCTAAAAACTGAAGCATTTATTCTTGTTTATTCAGGTAATCAACAGGCCTGAGTTCGAAAATAACGGTCTTTTTTGTGGATGCGGTTACTTTATAACGGTTGTCCTGCCTTAATCCGCATACCCAGATCACTTCTCCGTTGCCGTTAATCAGCAGGGGAACATGCTCCTTTTCGCTAAGGGGAATCTTTTCATCAATAAAAAAATCACTTAGTTTTTTAAAAGTCTTCATTCCCATCGGGCTAAATTTATCTCCCGGCTGCCAGGTCCTGATCAGTAACGGATAGATCAGTTTGACGGCATCGACGAATGCTTTGTTACTGGCATTCTCAAAAAAAGGAAGCGCTGATGAGGAAATAAAGATTTGGTGACAGGGCAGCTCGATGAAATGGTCGTGCTGATGAATAAAAACTACGGGCTGACCGGCATGATCTGTTAAAAGATCTATGATCAGGTCCTTGCGGTCGATGACCAGACGGTGCGTGCTGCTGTAAAAGGTCGTTCCGCTCTGCTTGTCGATGGACTGCAGCACCTCTGCTGCTACAGCTTCGGAAAAATCAAAGGGCTTAAGCAGCTCAAACAGCAACAATTGCTGTGGATGCAACGCTTTTATTTTGGCTATAGAAAGGTGCCAGTTGTGATTTCCTGGTAGCAGAATCTGTTCTCTAAGCACAGCAACAGCATTTTGGAGCACCATTTCGGTCTCGGCAAACCGCCGGACGTTTTGCTGAAAGGTCTGCCCGAGACTGGGGTTGATCTCTCTCAGCTGCGGCACCACATGGTGCCTGATCTTGTTACGGGCGTAATCGTCGGACAGGTTGGAGCTGTCTTCCACATAGTCCAGGTGGTTATTTTCGATGAGCCGGTCTATTTCTGCGCGTGTTAAAAACAGCATGGGCCTGATCAGTTTACCTCTTTTTGGCAGGATGCCGTGCAGCCCTGCGATACCTGTTCCCCTGGTCAGGTTCAGCAGTACAGTTTCCATAACGTCATCCAGGTGCTGCGCCAGCGCGATCACTTCATATTCATGGCTGAGGCGGACTTCTTCAAACCAGTCGTACCGCAATGTCCTGGCAGCCATTTGCGTAGACACTTTGTTGGCGGCCGCATAATCTTTTGTTTTAAAATGCGTTACATGAAAAGGGACATCAAGGGTTGCGGCCAGTATTCTGACAAAGCTTTCATCTCTTTGGGATTCGTCTGCGCGCAGACCAAAATTGCAATGGGCTATACCAAAATGATATCCCGCGAGTTTAAAAAGGTGGGCCATCAGCACTGAATCTTTCCCTCCGCTCACAGCCAGCAGGACTTTATGTCCTTCAGAAAAAAGCGCGTTGCTGCTGATGTGATCTTTAAAATATTGGAGGGCTAACATCTTTCAAAAATAACAACTAACTTTGTAAAGTGCAGAAAATACGCCTTTTCTTTATCTTATTTATGTTGCCGCTCTCTCTGCTGGCCCAGCAGAGAACCAAAATTATCCTGCAGCATGCCGATAAAGGGAGCAGCAATGCCGGGGAAAAAGCTTCTTATTTTAAGAACCCCATATTCCGGCACCTTAATGCAGTCATGACCTGCGACAGCGCAGTATTGTACCAGGAAAAAAATACCTTTGAAGCTTTCAATAACGTGCACATTGTACAGGGCGACACGATAAATATTTATTCTGACCACCTGGTCTATGACGGAAATACCAAGATCGCACACCTGACCAGTAATGTGCGCATGATTGACAAGGAATCGGTACTGACCACCAATATCCTGGATTACAATATGGGCAGCAAGGTGGGCACCTATGTTGAAGGCGGTAAAATTGTCAATAAGGATGTAACACTGACCAGCAAGAACGGCTATTATTTTTCCAACAGCCGTGATGCCTATTTCAGGTACAATGTGGTGGTGGTGACCCCTGAATCCCGGATCACTTCTGATACGATGCGGTACAATACCCTGACCAACTGGTCTTACTTTTACGGCCCTACCAATATCAAGGGCAAGGGTGACAACCTCTATACGGAAAACGGCGCATACAACACCAAAACGGAATACGCTTATTTTGGAAAAAAGAACCTTTATACAAATGCCTCAAAGTCATTAAAGGGCGATAGTTTGTATTATGACGGAAAAGCGGGATACGGAAAAGCGGTGCGGAATATTATTTTTAAGGATACAGCGGACAAAACGGTCTTGTATGGTCAGCTTGGTTATTATTATAAGATCGATGAGCGGGCCCTGGTGACTAAAAATGCCTATGTGGGGATGGGGACAAAGGACTCGGTCACAGTAAACAAAAAACTGGTGCCGGATAGTATCTGGATGGGCGCCGATACGCTGGAGACTCAGATGGTACTCCGGAAAACACTGAAACTTATTGAATTTCCGGTATTAAAAAAAGACAATGAACTGGGTGAGGAGGAAAAGCCGGACCCGAAAACTGCGGGCGCAAAGAAGGGCCCTGCTTCGGCAAGGAATAAGCTGACAGCAAAAGCTCCGCCCCCTGCCCCGCCTAAGAAAAAACTATCCAGGAAGGAGAGAAAGGCTGCATTAAAGGGTAAACTCACAGACAGTACAAAGATTGCCCCTTTAACAGACAGCCTGTCCAAAGACAGTTTGCTCAAAATACCCGGGGCAGACAGCCTGATCAAAAGCCTTGCAAAAGATACTACATTGCTCAAAAAGGCTGATTCTTTAGCAAATGCAAAGGGGGCCAAAGATTTGCTGAAAGCTGTCAGGCCGGGCAATGTCCATAAAACGGACAGCTTACTGAAAAAGAATCCTGTTGTTAAAAAAACAGCAGATACTTTATTGAAAAAGGGAGCTGTTGTGTTGAAAAAAACAGATTCTGCCCTGCTAAAAAAAGGCGTGCTGAAGGATACGGTACCGCCAAATCCTTTGGATACGGTCAAGACAAGATCGATCAAGGCCTATCACCACGTGCGTGTTTTTAAATCAAACATGCAGGCTGTCGCCGATTCGCTTTTTTATACTGCGGCGGACTCCACCTTGCGCTGGTATGGCAGCCCGATCTTGTGGTCGCAAGGCTCTCAGCAAACCGGCGACACGATCTACGTCCGTCTGAAAAATAACAAACTCAATACCCTGCAGGTACTGGAAAATGGCTTTATGGTTAATGTAAATGCGGACTCCGCGAAATTCAACCAGGTCAAGGGAAAACTGATCACGGCCTTCTTTAAAGACGGGGAAATGAGCAATATGTTTGTAGACGGAAATGCGGAAAGCATTTATTATACCCGTGATAAGGACAGCGTATATACAGACATGAGCCAGACCGTCAGCGCCAGGATAAAAATCCTGTTCAAAAATAAAGAGATCACCGATCTGCTGACCATAAAAGATCCGGAAGGGGTAAGAATCCCTGTCAAAGAATTAACCGAAGAAAAAATGCTGACCGGATTTATCTGGAGACCGGAATTCCGGCCGCTTTCAAAAAAGGAGGTGATCACGGGTAAGGCAAAAGCTAAACCAGGCAGCACTAAGGAAAAGTCAGCGGTGAAAAAAATAACGGTGAAGAATGGCAAGGCGATTGAAACCATAATGAATAAAGCCAAAACCCTGGTGCCGGATTCGCTCAAAAAAGAGGTGGCACTTCCTGATTCCATTCCGGACCTTTCCGGAAAAATCGATTCTCTGCAGAAAAAGGTTCCGGCATTACCTGTAAAACCAGGCTCAGTGCCTGCAAAAGTAGATTCTTTGAGTAAAAAATTAAGCCCGGTTATTAAGAAAGCCGATTCTGCAATTAAGAAGGATCTGCCTGTCCCTTTAAAAAAGCAATAAGTTTCTGCATGGCTATTGCCCTGTGACTGATCCTGTTCTTTTCTGTCATGCTCATTTGGGCAAAAGTCACATTATAACCAAAAGGCTCAAATACAGGATCATAGCCAAAGCCCTGATCGCCAGCCGGAACTTGCCGGATTGTCCCCTCTATCACCCCTTCAAACAGGGTGTTCTTCCCATTTTTCATCAGGGAGATCACTGTTTTAAAACGGGCCTTTCTATTGGTGACTCCTTCCATTCTCTGAAGCACCAGTTCCAGGTTAATCCGATCGTCTTTGATTCCCGAGTAACGGGCTGAGTATATGCCTGGTTCATTGTTCAGTGCTTCGATCTCCAGTCCGCTGTCGTCTGCGAAGCAATCCTGCTGATAATGTTCAGTCACGTAGCTGCTTTTAAGGATCGCGTTCTCCTCAAAAGAATTTCCTGTTTCGGGAATGTCTACCGTGCAGCCAATATCGGTAAGGGTCAGGATTTTATACTGACTGCCAAGAATGGATTGTATTTCTTCGGCTTTGTATTTATTGTTGGTGGCAAAGACCAGCTCCTTTATCATATTCCCAGTTGTTTCAGGCTTCCCCACAATACTTTCTTGCCGTTCTGATCTTCTTCCAGTTTACGGAGCTCTGCCGAAAAGATCAGTTTTACTTCTCCTTCTGTGACCACGGTATTTTCAGGATGGTCACTTAAGCTGAGGTGCCGCGGGGACACGCCGAACGCAAAGACAATAACGCTTGAAAAATGATCCTGAAGCTGTGCGAAGCTAGCATCAGTGTAATGTGCATAATTCATCAGGGCAAAATCATTGGCAGTAAGGTTCACTGACTTTACAATTTTCCTGAGCAGCTCCCTGCCTTTCTCGTCGCTTACATCGTTTTCCTGATCGTTGACCAGGATCAGTATGTTGCGTTTGTTATTTCCAAGAAATTTAAAAGCGGGTGCGGCTGTTTTTACCTCTTTTGGTACTTCCCCCATCGTTTCCTCTTGCACTTCTCTGTTTTGCTGTACTTCAGGTTCAGTAACCAGGTAAATATCGTCCGTGAAAAATAAGCGTAGGGCCTGTTCGTCTGTTGTAAGTTGGCTCAGCATTAATGATAATTTTATTGGAAATCTTTTTTCTGTTAAAATTAGTTAAATATCTCATTATAGTGCCTTTATTTATTACTTTTATGCCTTAAAATTTACACCACAATTTCTTTTGAGAAAAGTTTACTGCGTCATTATACTGTCTTTTGTTACAAGTGCCATATTTGCGCAGAATGTAGCTATAGTAAATGGAAAGCCCCTGAGCAGCAGAGAGTTTATGTGGTTTTATAAAAAGAACCATGCAGGCAATGCCGGTGCGTCTTATAGCGATTTGGAAACTTATCTGAACCTTTATATTGACTTTAAACTCAAGGTTCTGGATGCTAAAGAATTGGGTCTGGATAAAGATACGGCTTACCTGGCAGAGGTAAAGGATTATGAACTGTCTTTGAACACGCAAAAAAGAGTTTCTAAATCTAAGCCTGAATATACTTTTATGGCAAACGAGTACAGGGATGCGGTTCTGATGTTCAACCTTACAGAGCAAAAGATCTGGGAAAAGGCACAAAACGGAGAAACTGAGCTCCGTGCTTTTTATGACGGGCACAAAAATGATTATCCGCAAGGCTCTTTTGAAGAGATAAAGGGACAGGTCATTACAGATTATCAGCAAAGCCTGGAAAACCAGTGGATCGCGGCATTGCGGAAACGGTATACCGTAAAGATCCACCCGGATGAGCTAAAAAAACTGGCGAAGCATTAAATTACCGCCGATAAAATATATAATATTAAATTTGCAAAAGAGAATACAATTGAACAACCATAGAATGAGGAAATTTTTAATAATAGCATGCGGATTGATTTGTTTGTTTACCGGCACGCAGGCACAAAAGAAAAATATAGACAAGGTTATTGCAGTTTTAGGAAGCAACATTATTTTACTTTCAGATCTGAACCAGCAGTACGCACAATACTTAAATTCAGGAAACCCGGACAATCCGGCTATAAAATGCTATATCCTCCAGCAGATCCTGACACAAAAACTGTTAAAGCAGCAGGCGGAAATTGACTCGATAGAAGTAGATGAATCCATGGTTGACGAGGAAGTGGACAAGCGTATGCGCTACCAGATCCAAAAAGCCGGCGGCCAGGAAAGACTGGAGCAGTTTTTAAACCGCTCAGTGCTCCAGTATAAGGATGAGATCAGACCTGACATCAAAGAGCAGCTGATCTCCAACAAAATGCAGCAAAAGATCACACAGGAGGTCATCGTTACCCCATTAGAAGTAAAACGCTATTTTGACGGGTACAAAAAAGACAGCCTTCCTGATATTCCTACTGAGTTTGAGATTGGTGAAATTGTACTGCATCCTAAACTGACAAAGGCAGAAAAGCAGAAGACCTATGATAAAATTGATGCTTTGAGACTGAGGGTGAAAAGCGGCGAGGATTTTGCGTTCTTAGCCAAAACTTATTCAGAAGATACGGGTTCTGCTCCGGACGGGGGTGACCTTGGATTCTTTGACCGTAAGCAGATGGTGAAGGAATTTACGGCATGGGCTTTCAAATTAAAACCAGGTGAAATGTCCCCGGTATTTGAGACAGAGCACGGATACCACATCCTTCAGGTCATCGAGCGCCGCGGGGAACAGGTTCAGGCCCGCCACATCCTTATTCGTCCGCAAACAACTCCTCAAAGTATGGAGCGGGCTAAACTTCATGCAGATACCATTTATAAAAGCATTGCTGACAAGAAACTTCCTTTTTCAACCGGGGCATCTTTGTATTCAGACAATAAAGATTCGCAATACAACGGAGGTATGCTGTTGTATGCTGATCAGCAAACTGCGAGGACAACATTCATTCCTGCGGACAAACTGGACCCCAAAGTATTCCTTGTTGTAGATACCATGAAAGTTGGAGAAATTTCAAAACCAGTGGCTTTTACTGAACCCGACGGAAAAGAGGGTTATAAAATCTTGTATCTGAAATCAAAGATCCCTCCTCATAAAGGTAGCCTGGAACAGGATTACGCCAAATTTAAGGAGCAGGCACAGCAGGAAAAGACCAACAGAATATTAAGTGACTGGTTTGAGAAAAGAAGAGAAGATACCTACATCAGGATTGACGATGAGTACAGCAGTTGCGCTGAGTTACAGATCTGGACTAAAAATATGACTGCTAAAAAATAATAATATATGCAGTTTGAAAATGACATTAAAGCGGTAGACGCCCTTCATCTGGCCTATAACAATATCAAATCAGAAATCGGCAAGATCGTTATCGGACAGGAAGAGGTCGTAAAATCAGTTCTGATCTCTATATTTAGTAACGGTCATTGCCTTTTGGTTGGTGTTCCCGGACTTGCCAAAACATTGCTGGTGCAAACCGTGGCTGATGTAATGGACCTGCAGTTCAACAGGATCCAGTTTACACCCGATCTGATGCCAAGCGATATCATCGGTGCGGAGATCCTGGGTGAAGACAGGAATTTCAAATTCATTCACGGCCCTGTATTTTCAAACATAGTTCTGGCAGACGAGATCAACAGAACACCTCCGAAAACGCAGGCGGCTTTACTGGAAGCCATGCAGGAAAAAGCGGTTACAGCGGCTGGTCAGCGGCATGTACTGCCAAATCCCTTCTTTGTACTGGCTACACAAAATCCTATTGAACAGGAAGGCACATACCCGCTTCCGGAAGCACAGCTGGACCGTTTTATGTTCAACATACACCTGGACTACCCTTCTTTTGCAGAAGAGCTGACGATAGTAAAAAGTACAACCAGCAATACTGATGTAAAGCTTAAAAAGATCATAGATGCCAAACAGATCCAGTATTTTCAAAAACTGATCAGAAATATCCCGGTGACAGATAACGTGGTAGAGTATGCCGTGAAGCTGGCGAGCAAAACACGTCCGAATACTGCCCTGGCTACCGAAGATATCAACAAATACATCAGCTGGGGAGCAGGGCCCCGGGCTTCACAATTTCTGGTCATAGGCGCCAAATGCCATGCCGCAATATCGGGCAAATATTCGCCGGATATCGAAGATGTTCAAGCTGTGGCAGAGCCGATACTCCGTCACCGGATTGTTCGTAATTATCGTGCGGAAGCAGAAGGCCTATCGGTAGAGCAAATTATCAAAAATCTGTTTTAAAGATCGTCCAGTACTTTTTTGTAGAGGTTGGGATAATCAGTCACTACACCGTCCACACCAAGGCCTATCAGGTACTTCAAATCTTTAGCAGAATTAACTGTCCAGGGGATGATCCTGACGCCGGATTCATGACAGCGGTCTACAAGGCTCTTTCCAACAAGCACTGAATAGGGGCTGTATACAGTCGGCCTGAAACCCAGTTCACTGACATTTACTTCAAAATCTATCTTTTCATCGACAAACAGCGCTGTTTTAACTTTAGGATAGTGCTCATGTAAGTATTGCAGCGTACGCATGTCAAATGACTGTATGGTCACTCTTTTTGAAAGTTTCTTACGGTTCACTACTTCCATAATCAGTTCGATAAATTCTGCAGGTTCAGGTTGAAATTCGTTGTCCCCGTTGGGAATGGTCTTGGTTTCAATACTGTAATTGGGTTTGGACAGCTTATTTTCTTTCACGTAGCTTTCTACAGAATCGATGGTTTCCTCCAGCAAGGGCTTGTAGGCAGCGTACTTTTGCTGGTAAGGAAACCGGTTATGAACTTTGGTGCCTACATCAAACTTCTGAACATCGGCATAGTCCATTTGATAAATGTTATAGGTTTTCTGTTCTTTAAGCGTAATGGGCTTACCATCGGGCTTGAGGCTATACTCATGGTTAAAATACGGCTCCTGAGACAGGATTACTTTTTTGTCTTTGGTAATTACCGTATTCATCGAGATCGTACTGGCGCCCAGGTCAAGCGCCCTCAGCATACCTTTGATGGTATTTTCCGGCATGATGCCCCTGGCTCCGCGATTGCCCTGAAGATCAAATGCCTGCCCGGATACCCGCACTGCTGCAAACAGGATCAATAATAGGAATGTGTGTTTTCTCATATCTGTTTAAGCCGGATTAGCGTTCTGCTGGCGCGAATACCATCGCGATCAGGTTCCAGTTGTGGTCGGCCTGACGCTCATAGACAAACACATAGTGGAAGCTTTCTCTCAGATCAGCTTTATAATCCACAGCAGCAACACCATAGGTATAAGCAAAATCACCACCATCAGCTTTATTTACCTTAGTTGTTTTTAAGTTTACCTTGCTCATCATACTGTTGAAAAAAGCGATCGCTTTGTCTTTACCGATAATCGGCTCGTACCCGGGAAACAGGATTCTTACATCGGGATTGACAAATCCGGCAAAGGCCGAGACGCCGTAAGATTTTAAAGTCGCATTCAATGTAGATTCGGTGGTCGCAATGATGCCCGTTCCGGCTTCTCTCTGTTTGTCGTTCAGCAATTTGGGTTTATACGATTCCTTAGGCTCGATGAACTCAGTCTTTACTTTATTCAATGGCTTATTATGGGTAATGCCCAGATCAAGGGTTAAAACCCATTTTCCGTCAACAGCCTTCCAAACTGAGAAAAATTGCCCATAAGAAGTTTCGGTACCGGTATAGGTATACGGGCCGGTTGTAAAACCCCAGTCGCCGCTTTTAGATACTCTGGCGTAGACAGGTTTCCAGCTGAGATCTTTGGTATCGCCCTCCGTTGCATAATACGTTTTGGCATTCACGGGATTTGGTCTGAATACTAAAGTGTTGTCATCAGAATAAGTAGAAAAGGCAGTTTTGGCTCCTGTTTTGGAGAGCTTTTCGGCAAAATCTTCCTCGGCGTTCACCAATGACCTGGTAGTTCCATCAGATTTCTGAGCATAGGCTCCAAATGTCAGAGATGCGGCAACAATGGTATAAAGAAATTTATTCATCATGTTTTTTATAGTTAAAATACTAATATAGGATTTGGCAGGTTTATTCATTTCATAATTCATCAACAATTGCACAATACTACACCTTACTCCATGTAGTACCCTCTTTGCTGTCCTTCAGTTGTATACCCATACTTTGCAATCCGAGGCGTATTTTATCCGAAGTAGCATAGTCTTTGTTTTCCTTGGCCCCTTTTCTGATGTCAATAACCAGGTCCAGCACCGAATTGAGTTCAACGTTTGAAGTATCCTCATCTTTCAGGCCAAAAATATCAAATACAAAATCACTGATCAGTTTTTTTAGCTTTTCCAGTTCCGTCGCTGATATTGACCCTTTGCCGTCATGAACAGTATTGATGATCCTAACCGCTTCAAACAGTTCTGCAATGACGACCGGGCTGTTAAAATCGTCATTCATAGCCTTCACGCATTTATCCGTTATGGCATCAATGTCAAAATCGTTTGTTGCTGAGGCATTTAGTTTATCCAGCAGGTTCACTGCGTTCATCAGCTTTCTGAACCCTTTTTCTGAAGCATCAAGTGCTTCGTTGGAAAAGTCGAGCGTGCTTCTGTAGTGCGCCTGGAACATAAAGAACTTCACCGTCATCGGGCTGAAGCCTTTGGTTAGCAAAGGATGGTCTCCCGTAAACAGCTCCCCCGGAAGAAAACCATTGCCCAGAGATTTAGACATCCGCGAGCCGTTGACGGTCAGCATATTGGTATGCATCCAGTATTTTGCGGGCTGCTTATGGCTGCAGGCTTCTGACTGCGCAATTTCATTGGTATGGTGTGTAGCAGCAAGGTCCATTCCGCCGCCATGGATATCAAACTGATCACCCAGGTATTTGGCGCTCATTGCAGAACACTCGATGTGCCATCCCGGAAATCCAATACCCCATGGTGAAGGCCAGCGCATCAGCGTTTCGGGCTTGGCCTTTATCCACAATGCAAAATCCAGCCTGCCGCGCTTTTCGTCCTGCCCGCTCAGCTCACGCGTATTGGCCAGCATATCCTCCAGGTTCCTGTTGGTCAGAATGGTATAATTATATTCGCTGCTATATTTTTCAACATCAAAATAAACTGTGCCATTGGCTTCGTAAGCATATCCGTTATTGATGATCTCTTTGATCATTTCGATCTGTTCGCTGATGTGCCCGGTTGCGGTAGGCTCAATACTGGGCGGGAGCGCATTGAATATTCGCATGACGTCGTGAAAACCCAGCGTATATTTCTGTACGATCTCCATAGGCTCCAGCTGTTCCAGCTTTGCTCTTTTTGCAAATTTATCATCCCCCTCGTCCCTGTCTCCCTCCAGGTGACCGGCATCGGTAATGTTGCGTACGTAGCGAACTTTATAGCCGCTGTATTTCAGGTACCTGAAGATCAGGTCAAAGGACAGGAAAGTACGGCAATTGCCCAGGTGAACATCGCTATAAACGGTAGGTCCGCAAACATATATGCCGACATTCGGCGCATTCAGGGGTTCAAAGATTTCTTTCTTACGGGTTAGGGTATTGTAGAGCTGCAAGCCTGTATTCATGTTGCAAAGGTAAAAATTTTAGGGGTTTAATTTGAGGTCACTGCGAACAGGGAAATGGTCTGACAATTTAGCCTCGATCACACGGTAATTGAGCACTTTGAAGTCCTTTGTCGCAGCAATGTAGTCGATTTGGAAATTGGGAAATTTCCCGTTGTAAGTACGGCCCAGTCCAGTACCCTGTTCCTTAAAGGTATTGTGAAGGGATTCTGTAAGCTGTGTCACTGCATAAGAGGCCGGCGTATCGTTAAAATCGCCGGCGATCAGAAACGGGGTCTTGCAGGTTTCCATATGACCTTTCATAATATCCACCTGAGCACTTCGTTTCACAAATGCATTCTTCAGCATTTTCAGTATTCTTTTTGAAGGAACGATATCCGCATCCATCTCCTGTGCTACTTTATCAATGTAATTGTAATCCTGCTCACGGAAAGAGATGGATTGAAGGTGCACATTGTAAACCCTGATCTTTCTATTTCTGACCACCACATCTGCGTAAATACTGGCATTCCCGCCAAAATCGTCATTAAACTTAATAAGTCCTTTGTCTTTGATGGGATAGCGCGAAAAGATGGCCAGGCCATAAGCTTCGTAGTCATTTTTCATGGAGGGCACAAAGTAATAATACGGTGTTTTGAGAATTCTTTTGAGGCTGTCTGTAATGTCAAAAGCTCCCTTTTTTCGGGTAAAGTATTCCTGAAAACAAATGATGTCGGGATTTTCTTTGCCAATAAGATCCAGCATTTGTTCTTTTACCGTTTCTATATTTTCCTGTCCGTAAGGTTTAAAGCTGTGTACATTGTAAGTCATCATTCTCACCGCTTCCGGATTGCCTTTTGGGCCTTCTCCTGATTCACCTATTAGTCCAAAGGTTGCATTAAGGGCCTGCCCGCCGAGAAATATCAAAACAAGTGTGGAGGCAGCAAAGATCCACCTTTTCCTGAGACACCACCACACGATCATCAGCGCGTTAAAAAACAAGATAAAAGGATAGGCCAGGCCAAAGAAGGGAATATATTTGTACTCGCGCGGATCGAACCGCCCGGCAATAAACCCCATTACCAGCAAAAGGGCCAGGACAATAGCTGTCAGACGGACCAATTTATCCAGAAACGTTGGCTTTGACTTTTTCTTCATCCCCTAATGTTTGCTTGCCTTAAATAAAGTTTCCTTTTCCTCTCTTGTTAATTTATCATATCCCGATTTGGAAATTTTATCTAAGATCGCATCTATTTCCTTTTGATCCACTACGGAAATGTTCTTTTTTTCATTTCTCCCGGCAGTGCTGTTTTTGACCACCTTCAACTTCGGTTTCCTCCTGAAGAAGCTGCTCCAGTCCGTTCCGTTCTTCAGCAGTTTAATATATGTGAACCCGAGCAGGGCACCGCCGAGATGGGCAAAATTACCTCCGGCATTGCCTGAACCTAATCCTATAAGATCCATTACTACGTACGCAATGGCAAGGTATTTCAGTTTTACATCCCCGAAAAACAGCAGGCGGATGGCATAGTCAGGGACCAGCGTTGCCGTCGCGACCACAATAGCCATAACTGAAGCCGAGGAACCTATTATAGTAGCTCCCGAAGCCGTTGCCGCTGCAAAGACCGGAAAAATATTGTAGGAGAGCAGGTAGACCAAAGCACCTGCAAAGCCGCCTGTCAGGTAAATAAAATGAAATTGCCTCGGTTTCAGGAAATCAAGAAAGATCCGGCCCATCCAATACAGCCAGAGCATATTGAACAGCAGGTGAAAAAACTCTTTTTGAAAGAATTGATAAGTCAGAATGGTATAAAACCTTTCAGGCAATTTGGAGATCAGCGCCGGAAAGCCGGCATACTCCCTGATAAAGCTTTCATAGGCCAGGCCGCCATTGCCCGACAAAAATAAAGGCAAATTAATCAGTGCCAGCGCTATAAAAATGATCGTATTGATCCCAATGTATAAAAACGAAGGATTGCCCGATTGAAAAACCTTATACTTTAAATCCTGAAAGACTCCTTTATTCATAATATCTGTAAAATCTGTTGTTGTCCTTGTCCTTCCATAATTTCACTAAAATAAAGCCGATCAAAGCTCCGCCAAGGTGCGCAAAATGTGCTACAGAATCTCCCGGAGTCTGTGCTACACCCGAATAGAGTTCAAAGACAATATATAAGGGGATAAAGTATTTTGCTTTGATAGGCACCGGGAAAAATAGCAGCATCAGTTCTGTATTTGGATAAAGCATTCCAAAAGCCACTAAAACTCCAAATATCGCACCCGAGGCCCCTACCATTGGCGTACCATAAATACCATATAATGTCATTGCCTGATCCCGCGGAAGTGATTTCATAACGGCGTCAACGGAACTGCCATGCACAACGGAACCGGTCAGCTGATAAACTTCAAAAGCTTGGACACCCATTTGAATTGCCAGGGCACCTAAGCCGGTAATGAGGTAAAAATTCAGGAACCGCTTTGCGCCCCACCTGCTCTCCAGAACACCGCCAAACATAAATAATCCAAACATATTGGAAAAGATATGCAAATATCCTCCGTGCATGAACATATAGGTAATGGGTTGCCAGATATGAAAAAACGGCGAGTCAAAATAGAAAACACCAAGCAGCCCCGTTAAATTAAACCCTTGGGCTTCTAATATAAGTGTAGCAGCAAAGAAGATCACATTGATGATCAGCAAATTCTTTACTACTGGTGGTATATGAATGTTATTCATCGTGTCTATTTGTCAAATTTTTTATCAAACTCTGCCAATCCTATCGTCTGAATTACCGGCTTGCCGCTGATGCTAAAATTAGGTGTTTTACAGGCAAAAAGCTGCTCTATCAGCGTATTCATTTCAGTCTGTCCCAATACTGTACCGCTTTTAATGGCACTATTCCGGGCCATGCTCCTTGCCAGGGCATCTCTCTTGTCCAGTTTCAGCTCCTGCTGGGAGTTCTTGAATCCTTCTATCAAATGTTCAAACAGCTGTGTTTCATTGACATTGGTGCTGCCCAGATCTACTGGTATCCCTTCTATTACTAAGGTGTTTTTACCAAATTCCCTGACTTCAAAGCCTAAACTTTTGATGTCATCGAGCAAACTTTTGGCCAGTTCGTAGTCATTCGGGCTAAGCGTTATCGTTTGCGGGAACAAACTTTGCTGCGATGCCCCCTTTCTGTCTTCCAGATGCAGCAGGAACCGTTCATATAAGATCCGCTCATGTGCGGCCTGCTGGTCAATCAGCATCAGCCCTGACTTGATCTGCGAAATGATGTAACGGTTGTGCAGCTGCATCAATTGTTTTTGGACCGGAACATACCCTTCTTCGTTGGATTCAGACAATTCAAGTGAAGATTGCTCTGCTGTATTGTGCTTTGCAATTTCATACAATGAGCCCCAGTTTTTAGCGCTTGGCGACATACCTGCTCCCGGGCTGCCAGTGTAACTTTTCGTGAAACTGGCGTAAGCATGGTCTCTCGGGACCGGTCTTTCCTCTGCAAAAGGATTAAAATCAGGATTAAAGCTAATACTTGGCGGAACGATCTCTTCGGGCGCTTTGTGGCTGATCATATTGCTGAACCCTGTTTCCTGGTCAAAGTCTATAGTTGGGCTGATGTTGAACCTGCCTAAGGAACGCTTTACCGCAGAATGCAATATGGCATAGATCGATTTCTCATCAAGGTATTTGATCTCGGTTTTTGTGGGATGTACATTCACATCAATGTTTGCCGGATCAATCTCTATGAACAGCACATATAAGGGAAAGTTCTCATCGGATAGCAATTCCTCATAAGCCCTGTTTACAGCGTGGTTCAGGTAAGCATCTTTGATGAACCTGTTGTTCACAAAAAAGAACTGCTCGCCACGTGTCCGTTTGGCAAATTCAGGTTTACCTATAAATCCTTTCAGATTGATGATACTCGTTTCTTCTTCCACAGGTATAAGCCGTTCGTTATAATTGTTTCCAAATAAATGAACGATGCGTTGCTTGAGTGCAGATGCCGGCAATCTGTAGATCTCTGATCCGTCGTGGTGGAGACTGAATGCAATACCGGGATTGGCCAGCGCAATTCTCTGAAACTCGTCTATAATATGCCGCATTTCTGCAGGGTTGCTTTTCAGGAAATTACGGCGTGCCGGCGTATTAAAAAAAAGATTCTTGATGCTGATGCTGGTCCCCTGTGCTGCAGCCACTGGTTCCTGTTGGATAAATGAAGACCCCTCGATCACGATCAGTGTGCCCACTTCATCCTCATGCCTGCGGGTTTTCATTTCCACCTGCGCGATCGCGGCAATAGATGCCATGGCCTCGCCCCTGAAACCCATGGTCCTGATGGCAAAAAGGTCTTCGGCCTTACGTACTTTGGAGGTAGCATGGCGTTCAAAACACATCTTCGCGTCGGCCACCGTCATTCCGCAGCCGTTATCTATTACCTGGATCAATGCTTTGCCCGCATCCTTTATGACGAGCTGGATCTTATTTGCACCTGCATCTATGGCATTTTCCAAAAGCTCTTTTACCGCCGACGCAGGACGCTGCACCACCTCTCCTGCTGCAATCTGATTGGCAACGCTGTCGGGTAAAAGCTGAATTATATCTGACATCTAATATTCCTCACTAAAGCTTGCTAATTTAGGCAAAATAAGCCTCATCCCCCATTTCATTCAAGAATAATTTGTCGTTATATAGTTAAAAAATTACCCTCCACTTATTTATTATCCTTTATATCCTTTTCCTATCTTTAGCCCTATGAAAGGTTTTCTAACTGTTTTGTCAGTCGCTGCACTTCTCTTTACCTCCTGCGGTAAACAAAAAGCGGATCTTATTTTATATAACGGCAAAGTATATACAATTAATGATGCTTTTGACACGGTCCAGGCTTTTGCAGTAAAGGACGGCAAGATCATTGCCGCAGGCAACAACGCCCAGATCAGAAAAGCCTACAGTGCCTCCGAAGAAATTGATGCCATGGGAAAGACTGTTTACCCTGGCTTTATTGATTCCCACGCACATTTTTTTGGATACGGGCAAAGTCTGCAGACGGCCGACCTGAGAGAAACACAAAGCTGGGAAGAAGTATGCAGCCGGCTTACCGAATTTGCCAGGACACATTCTGATGGATGGCTTATTGGAAATGGATGGGATCAGAACGACTGGCCGGACAGGCAGTTTCCGGATAAAACGAAACTGGACCAGCTGTTTCCTGACCGGCCGGTACTGCTTACCCGTATAGACGGCCATGCCGCCATCGCCAATCAGAAAGCGCTTACCGAGGCAGGACTGACCAAAAGCTATGACCTTATTGGCGGCGAAATTGTAAGCCGGAACGGAGCGCTTACCGGTTTGCTCATTGACAACGCAACCAGCCTTGTCGAAAGTAAAATCCCCGCACCGTCCCCGCAGCAGAAGGAAAAAATATTGCTGGATGCGCAGCGAAACTGCTTTGCGGCAGGCCTTACTACAATTGATGATTGCGGGCTGAGTGCGGATATGGTAGATTTTATTGAAAAACTGCAGGCCACAAATCAGTTAAAAATGCGCCTCTATGTAATGTTATCAGACAGTAAACCAAATTACGACTACCTGTTTAAGCGCGGTGCCATTAAAACCGATCGCTTAAATGTACGGTCATTTAAAGTTTTTGCTGACGGTGCTTTAGGCTCCAGGGGAGCTTGCCTCCTTCGCCCTTATCACGACATGCCGGGGAAGAGCGGTTTTCTGCTCAGCAGTCCGGAACATTTTGAACAAACGGCAGCAAAGCTGGCAGAAAAGAATTTCCAGATGTGTACACATGCCATTGGCGATTCGGCCAACCGTACCATCCTTAAAATCTATAATAAAGTGCTGAAAGGAAAAAACGACAGGCGCTGGCGTATTGAACATGCCCAGGTGGTTTCCCCTCAGGATATTGATCGTTTTGGCACAGCGAGTATCATCCCTTCAGTACAACCTACCCATGCTACATCTGATATGTACTGGGCAAAAGACCGTCTGGGGCCGGAGCGCATCAAAAGCGCTTACACTTTGAAACAATTGTTAAGACAAAATGGCTGGATCCCTTTAGGCACAGACTTCCCCGTCGAACAGATTAATCCAATACTTACTTTTTATGCAGCAACCGTCCGCAAGGATGCCAGGAATTTTCCTGAAGGTGGTTTTCAGAAAGAAAATGCACTGACCGGGGAAGAAGCCCTTCGCGGTATGACCATCTGGGCTGCCAAAGCCAATTTTGAAGAGAAAGAAAAAGGCAGTATCGAAACTGGCAAGTTTGCAGATTTTGTTGTCCTTGATCGTGATCTCCTTAACACCAGTCCCACACAAATCCTCAGCACACAAGTTTTAAAAACCTATATTAATGGAGAAAAAGTCTATGAAAAAGAATAACCTGCTTGGTTTAACAACCATCAGTTTTTTAACCCTCTTTACCTTTACCGCCTGTGCACAAGACCATAAGCAAAATGAACAAACCCTTGCCATACTCAACAACATCAGCAGCAATACCATATTGCTAAACAATCATGACAATAGTATTCCTCTGCTGGATCTCGACAAAAAGAACATCGCATCTGTCAATTTAAATTTCAGCTATCAACAAGCATTTGACAGCCTGCTAAATAAATATGCTAAGATCACTTCTTTTGCTGCTGCTGACTATCAGACCACCGGTACATTAAATAACCTTGAAGATGATCTCAAATATTTCAATACGGTTGTCGTGACCATTCCTTCGGGGTCTGCCGGCGATTCCCGAAATATAAGTTTCATCAGGAGCCTGACCAAAAGCAAAAAGGTGATCGTATGTCTTTTTGGTGAGGGACGCGGTTTAGCCGCTTTTGATGACCTGAAAGCGCCGCTGATCTGGACAGACCAAAACACACCACTGGCCGCAATGGTATTGCCGCAGGTGATCTTTGGAGGAATCGGGGTCAGCAAGAAGCTAGGCGCTACTTATTCTCCAAAATATATCGGCGGATCGGGCTTCAGCACCTTTGCCACCCGCCTCAAATATACTTTGCCTGAAGATGCAGGAGTAAATGCAAACAACCTCAGAGATATAGATGACATTGCTGCAGAGGCCATAAGGGCTCAGGCTGCTCCGGGCATGGTTGTACTGGTGGCCAAAGACGGTAAGGTGATCTTTAATAAAGCTTATGGCCACCATACTTATGAAAAAATACAGCCTGACCGCTTAACGGACATTTTTGACCTTGCATCAATGACTAAAATTACCGCCACGACCATGGAGGCTATGAAACTCACAGACGAAGGAAAACTAAGTATTGACTCCACCCTCGGAAGCTATGTGGCACTTGCGCGTCCGACAGATAAAAACACCCTCACCGTGCGGGAATTGTTGCTGCATCAGGCAGGGCTTATTCCAGACATTCAAACCTTTGGCAAGATAAAGCCGTCAGACTACAGCAGTGATTCCTCGGCCCTTTTTCCTACTAAGGTCAATGAAAATTACTACCTGAGAAAAAATTATTTTAAAGAAGTGATGCAGCCTGACATGCTGAATTCCCCGTTGAGGACCAGGGGGAAATATGTATACAGCGACGTTGGCATGTGCCTGATACAGCAGGTCATAGAAACCATCACCACAATACCTGAAAACCTGTATGTAGAGGAGCATTTCTACAACCCTTTGGGCATGCAGACAACTGGTTTTTTACCATTGCACCGCTTCAAACCGGATCAGATCATCCCGACAGAAAATGATAAGGACCGTCATGCATTGCTTGACGGCTACGTACACGATCCTACCGCCGGTTTGATGGGCGGTGTCGCAGGTCATGCCGGTTTGTTTGGAAGCGCTAATGACATTGCCATCATCTACCAGATGATGCTCAATAAAGGCAGTTATGGCGGGAAGGAATATTTAAAAAAATCAACTGTCGAGCTGTTTACTTCCAAACAATCGGCCATCAGCCGCCGGGGTCTTGGTTTCGACCGCTGGGATCCGGACCTGACTAAAAAATACCCATCAGAGCTGGCCTCACCGCAAACCTACGGGCATACGGGTTATACCGGAACCTGCGTATGGGTAGATCCTGTCAGGGGTCTGGTTTATGTATTGCTGTCAAACCGGGTAAATCCGGTAGTATCAGATAAGCTGATCAACATGAGGATCAGGGGCAGGGTACAGGATGTGATCAATAAGGCGATTGATAAGGGTAAAAATTAAAATTGAGTGATCTCTTCGAAGACTGGACCTTGCGCACTGAAGAAGCGCACAAATCCTATGTCTTCTCTGAGACACTAAATTTTATGGAAAGCTGGATGGAAAGGTCAGGCGTGAAAAGCCAGACGCAAATTTCAGGTCCCTTTTAAGATTGCCTAAAAATAAGTCTTGGACAGGTCTGCGCCCTGTTTGGCGCGCAAAGAAATTTTGACGTCTCAGAGAAGACATTAGCGCTTTTTCTTCTTCAGCAAAAGATGCAGTCTTCGAAGAGATCATCAAAATTTCTCCAAAGCGCCAAAATGTCAAAAAATTTATTTTTTCAAGCCAATCTCCCTCAGCCGCTCATCGAGGTACTCTCCCGCTGTCATGTCTTCATAAACTTTAGGATGTTCAGTATCAATACAAGAGTCCAAACACGTCAGATCCATAGTGCTTCTTGGGTGCAAAAAGAAAGGAACAGAGAAACGGGAAGTTTTCATGAGTTCCCGCGGAGGATTTACTACTCTATGGGTCGTAGACCGTAATTTATTATTAGTCAGTCGCTGCAGCATATCTCCTACATTTACTACAATATCCGTATGGCCCGCTTTAATAGGAAGCCACTCATTGGCCCTGGTCAATACCTGAAGGCCGTCAGCACTGGCCCCGATCAACAAGGTGATCAGGTTGATGTCCTCATGCGCACCGGCCCGAACTGCATCAGCAGGCAGTGAGTCAGGGTCCTGGATCGGGAAATAATGGATCCCCCTCAAGATGGAATTGCCGTTGTGCACATACTCATCAAAGTAATTTACAGGCAGATCCAGATAAGTTGCAATTGCCCGTAACAGCTGTTTGCCATTGGCTTCCAGCCGCTGATAAATTTCACGGGTCACCTCGTTAAATTCAGGCATCTCTTCCAGGTATTCGTTGCTGGGATATTCATATTTAATAGGATCGTGGTCAGTCACTTCCTGCCCGATCTGCCAGAACTCCTTCAGGTCAGCTGCTTTAGCACCCTTTGCTGTTTCCTTACCCGGGCTTGTGTACCCGCGCTGTCCGGCCAGTTCAATTTTTTCATATTGTTTCTTTTGGTCCGGCGACAGGCTAAACATGGCCTGTATATTTTTGTACAGCTTATCTATTAGTGCCTGGTCCACTCCATGATTGGTAATGGTTACAAAGCCCGAATCGTTAAAAGCCCTGCCCAGCTCATTAGAAAACTTCCTGCGCTGTTCATCATTTCCGTTAATGTAAGAACCCAGGTCTAAACTTGGGATGTAAGGTGCTGACATAAGATCTTATTTTATGAGTAATAACAAACTAATTTAAGAAAGTATTGTTAATAAACCTCAATTACGAATTGTACCTCGTTTAACTTTCTGCAAACAACTTGCTTAAGTTATGCACAACCTTTGTTTTACTGCTAATATTAGACTTATTTACCACTCTTTACCAGATCTGGCATTGTCATTGGAGCCGGCCTGGTGTATTATTGCTGCTTGATAGGTGACTCGTCCTATACAGACTTAACATCTCCACGAAGAAGTATTTATTAATGATTAACTTTAAGAGATGTCAGTAGAAATTACAGATGCCAAATTTGGTAGACTTTATCAAGAGTCTTATAAGAAGG
>Ga0193717_1000100_pt1 | contig 87580 bp, 56 predicted proteins | sample U2c2metaG_FD_145900 | JGI IMG/M metagenome (GOLD analysis project Ga0193717, IMG submission 145900) | Soil microbial communities from a riparian zone of the East river system, Colorado, United States - U2c2 | ecosystem: Environmental > Terrestrial > Soil > Riparian zone | place: USA: East River... | reverse complement strand
CATTGAAATACAGTAGATTATTGGCTTGACACGGTAGAGGTCAGCGGTTCGAATCCGCTCGTGCCTACCATATCTTCAAGTACTTACAGCAAAATCTGGGAACAGATAAGGTTCGTGTGGGAGCAGTATGGGAACATATGCTGTTCACTGCGCCACTGCCTGTTACGGTTTACGATCAAACAACACATCCACTGAGCGCAACACATTCACCGATATGTCGATGAAATTGAGGTCCTCCCATTTGACCCCCAACACCTGGAGGGCAACTGTTCCCGCCATCACAAGTCGGCTACCTGACGCTGAAGTGATCGGGGAAACGACTCACTAGACACTCGACGTATGCACAGCTCCGCGCGGAACACTCGTGTCGACCGCGAGGTTCGTCTTCCAATCGAGGACGCCATTCCCTTTAAAGAATAGATTGCTCGTCTTCGCCCCACTCACTCGATACGAACGAGCGGGTACCGGCAGGATCGCAAGACATTCGAGCCAGGAATCTCTCACATTATTCAGCCACAAATGCGTCGCATTCGTACCGAATTCCTTCTCATAGCCGTGGAGCCGCAGGTTCACAACATCGTCAGCCACGATATCGGGACGATCTTCCTGGGCGGGTGCCTTGAGCTTCACGTCTGACAGAACCAGATTCGCAACGTGGCGCAGGAACAGGCCGAAGGCGGGGAGTTCGCCGAACATAACGGGTTGGGGATAGGCGCTCGGCTGCTCGGGCACCGCCTCCAAAGTCTTAGGGCCGGTGCCCGAGACAGCCATGGAAATTGAAACTCCGCTGATGCGAACACCCGTGACAGGGGCATCCGGCAAGCCTGTGATGACGCTTGTAAACTTCGCGCCGGTAGCGATGATGTTCGAGACGCTAATAGAACCGAGAGGCCCCGGGCCTTTGCCGAGCGAACAGCGATCTCGGTTGCCGCGAATGATCGCCAGAGGAGTACCGACGTCCCGCATGACGATGTTGGAAGCAACAACACCATCGAGGTTTCCGCCATCTACGGTGTACAAAGCGATGCCTGGGTTGCCGTGCCGCATGCCCAAGCCGCCTTCAAAGACGCAGTTTGAGATGGTGATGTTCCGAAAATCGCCACAGCTTTCCGTGCCACATTTGAAGTGGATGCTTGCCGTGCGCAGTACGCAGTTGGTCACCGTCACGTATTCCGTTGCGCCACGTTCGCCGAGCGAGCCGCTCGCCTTCAGGCATAGGCTATCGTCCGCCGACTCAACGAAACAGTTAGCGATCCGTACGTAGCGACAGCAGTCCGGATCAATCCCGTCGGAGTGGCCTCTCTGTATCGTGATGCCATCCATGTCGACAAACTGGCAGCCGAGCATACTGATGTTGTAGTTCCGAGCATTGCGGATGGTGATACCACGCAGGCTGACGCGCGTGCAGCGCCTCAGTGCAACTGGTTTGGGGCCTCCGCCTTTCTGCTTGCCTTGTTCGCACTCGATGACACCTTCTCCGAATACCGCTATGCTCTCGACGGCGTCACCCACAAGTAACGCAAAGTGAAAGTCCGAGGTCGCCTGGTTCGCTCCAGTCTCGTAGGTCAACTTCTCCGCGGGCAGAAACTCAGCAACATCCGGACTCATGGCGAGGATCGAACCATTGTCGAGCCACAACGAGACATTGGACCGTAACAGCAAGGAGCCGGACACATAGCGGCCCGCGGCAAGATGCACCGTTCCACCGCCGCGCTCATGTGCCTGGTCGATTGCACGTTGCAAACGCTTCGTGTCGCTCGTTTCAGTGGCGGCACGTGGACCTGGGGTAAGTAGAGCGGACGCCTCAATTCTCTGCGGCTCCTGGGCGGCGGCCATCCCACTGAAGCACGTTGCAGGACTAACTGCTGCGAAACCGAGGCTGCCGAACTTCAGGATCTGTCTACGATTTGTGCTCATCAAACTCCCGTTTCCGCCGTAAGTAAAAGATTGGGACCCGGCCCGTCTTCGCGACAGACCGGCCTTCAGGTTGTTAGTGAGTCAGGCTGGCCGCATCTAGAAACGGATGTGTGCGGAGACCTGTAGTGTTCTGGATTCGTTAGCCTGTCCGGTGATCGTGCCGAAGGCGGCGCTTGTGGGCGTCAGGTTAGGGTTACTGAAGGTAACGTGGTTGAGAAAATTGAATGCTTCGACCCGTAGTTCTCCAGTGATGCGGTCGCGATAGCTGACCTGCTTAGCCAGAGACACATCGATATTGTTCGTGATATCCCCGCGCCATCGGGAATCGGTGGTGTGAAACGTACGGATGTTATAAGTGGGTTGATGGCTCGGGTCCATGTCAAACCGGCTGGTATCGAAAGCCGCACCGACAGTTTTCTTTGGATTAAGATGAAGTTCCCCACCCAGATAGACAACATTTCCCCAGGAAAGCGGTGCACCCGATTGCAGAAGATAGGTACCGCTAGTCGCCCAGCCTCCCAACAGTGCATGTTGAAGATGCCCCACGATTCCATCTCCGCTAAACGCTGAGGAAGGCAGTTTGTAGGTGAACGAGATCACAAGGTGTTGCGGATAGTCGAAGCTGGAGATGCGCTTCTCGTATTTGGCATCCGATTCGTTCAGCAGCGAATCCTGCTCGATATTGCGCGACCAGGTGTAGTTCGCCAGCAGGGAGAGACCGTGCGTCAACCGGCGTTGAATGCGCGCATTGAAGCTGTTGAAGTTCACCGAACCGTTGCTGACGTTCTGCTCGATCACCTGATCGACGGGATACTGTGGATAGGGTAGTAGCAACTGCGCCCGCGCTATCATAGAACCATTCAGCGTCGTACCCGGCAGTAAACCACTGAACGGATTTGGAACGTTTGAGCTCAATGAATTGACGAGCGCAGCGTCGCGGATCGGGCTCGTGCTGAGGTACTGACGCGGAACAAAGTTGAGCGACCGCTGAACCGGCAGCTTTACATAATGAGCGCCTAGATATGCGATCTGCATATAAGTATTTGCGCCGAGTTGTTGCTGTATTGAGAACGCATACCGCTCCGAGTATGCGTTGTGGAAGTCTGGATTGAACCAGTAGACCAATTGTCCCTGAGACGTCGAAGCGCCTAACGACGATCCCGTCGGCTGTACAAAGCCTGCAGGAAACGGATCGCTCAGACTGTGAGCCGCTGTCGCGAAGTTGTCGTTTGTCGCAACATAGGGCGTGGTCGAACTGAAGCCCGTACTGTTCACAGTACCTACATCGAGCAGCGGAAAGACAAAGATGGAAAATCCGCCTGTCAGTACAGTCTTGCCATTGAAGTAGTCGGGACTCCACGCAAAGCCTACGCGTGGGCTGAAGGTCTTGGACGGAGTGTCGTATAACTGTGGCTTGGCATCGCTGGCGTAAGTGAGGCCTCCGGGAACATTGAAGTGCCCACTCGGAATCTCAGGAATAGGCTTAGCATTGTAAGCGGCCATAGCTTGCGCGCTGAGTGGCGTCGTGATTGTGGGATCGAATCCATCGATGGCACGGTTATGGCGCTCGTAGAGTGGGAAATCGTGATCGAAACGCAGCCCGAGGTTTAGCGTCAGGGTCTTAGACACCCGCCAGTCATCCTGCACATAAATTCCAAGATAGTTGCTATGCGTCGAGAGAAATACGTTATGGTCGTACTCGCCTGCGGTTGGCAGCCCAAGAAGCAGCGCAGCAAGATCCTGCCCGAGCGGAGCAGACGCCGAACCACTGGACGCCTGGGTGAATGTATTCCCGAACGTGAACTGACCCGCCGAGTAGTTATAAGCAATATTGGCCACCCGGTACTGGCGTGCATCCACACCGACCTTCAATACATGCTCGTGAATCACCTTGGTGAGGCTGTTCAACAGGTGATAACTTTCCGTGTAGGTTGATGCTGCAAGATTATTCGGCGTGAATAGACATGCGTATGTAGTCGTTTTGCAAGTGCTGATTTGAATGGATGGATACTCCAGCAGGGTCGTGTTTTCGGTCAAATAGCCCGGGTATCCAAGCGGGGTCGGGTCCAGTCCCTGGCTTCCGGCAATAGCGTAGTTAACATAGCGGTTCCAGTTGACGCGCGTATTGATCAGGGTTGTCGGATTGACCGTGTAAACATTGTCGACACCTGAACCCCAGTTGACGCGATCCAACGGATCGCCGGTCGCAATGTTGTGGAAGTAGTTGTTCGTGGTCTGTGTACGTTGGCTATGCCGCACATCCAGGAACAGCTTGTCCTTGGTGCCTAGATTGAAGTCAAGACGTCCAAATTGACTGTCGTACAAGTCAACGCTTGGAAAACTCGTGAAGTAATTGTTCGTTCCGTCGAAAGACGTATTAATAGTGTTAGGTTCCGGATAGAACTTCATCAATTCCAGTGCGATTGGATTCAAGCGGCTCTGTGGAATAACGTTGTTCTTGAACGGCTGACGCGTGACGTTGCCCTTGCTATCGACTGTGGCAGTCGCCGGATCGTAGATCTGGTACTTCGTTCCACCTGCAAGCAATGCAGAAAAATCACCGGCTCGTTCTGCATCTGTAGGCACAGTTAGAAATCCATTTGCAGGCTGCGAATCGCGGATCCCCTCCCAAGCAAACTCAAAGAAAACGCGGTTGCGTCCATCGAACAGCTTTGGTATCCGGACTGGACCACCGATAGAAAGACCATACTGGTGATAGTGATTGTTCGGCTTGGGCTTATGCTGTTGATCAGCAAAATACGTATTGGCGTTCAGCGCTGCGAACTGAGCGTACTCATATACCGATCCGTGATACTGATTGGTCCCGCCCTTGGTTACCTGGTTTAGTACGCCCCCGCCGGAGTGTCCATACCCCGCATCCACCTGGAACACATTCACGTTAACCGACTGTACGATGTCCTGCGGGGGGCTATATGCCAGCTTCAGCAAGTTGTCCGTATCGGGCGAGCCATCTAATAGAATCTCCGTGCTCTCCGTGGGCGTACCCGCGATGGAAATTGACGCCGCACCCGCATTGTCGAACGGACGTGTCTGTCCTGGGTGATTTGTGCTCGCGACACCCAAAGTCAACTGCGCGAGCACCACTGGCGTACGGCCATTCTGCGGAAGGTCTTCCACTTCGCGCGTCGTAATAACCTGGCCAATTGCTGCATTGGACGCATCCACGATAGGAGCATCAGCAGTCACCTGGACCTCCTGGCTCACATCGCCAACCTGCAGCATAACATCCACATGCAACTGCTCGCTGGCCTGCAGCCTGATGCCGTTTTGCAGGAAAGCACGGAACGTGGGAGCCTCCACATGCACCTCATATGTGCCAGGCGTAAGGGATGGGGCGATGTAGTTGCCATGGTCGTTCGTCTTTGCTCTGAAAAGCGCGCCTGTCTCCGTGTTTCGAACCGTGACAGCGGCGCTATTGACAGCATTACCCCCGGGATCAGTGACGACGCCAGCAATGGAGCTACGAAACTCCTGCGCCGGAAGGGAAAGAAAACAGCTAGCAATCAAGGGTAGCAAGAGAAGGGCATGAATAAAACGATGACGCATTCTATTCGGACAGGGCGTTCGGCTCGTCTTCTGATTCTTCATAGATCTTCCTTTCGGAGAGAGGTTTGAACTCCGTGGAATCACATGGAGCAGTGAATTCCTGCATTGCGGCTAAAGGCATTTTTTGCAAAGCCTCGACAGATCTCAACCGGGGAGCGAAGTGCGCCGCTCTGTTCGATGTCGAGGATCTTTGCGAGTGATCGAGATCAATGCGCCACTTATTTGTGAATGATCGAGGAATATAGTTCTTCCCCGCTAAGACCGATAAATCGCAACTTGATCTGATCCCTGTCTGCATCGAGGACGGTAAACCCGTACTGTTCCTGCTTGAAGATAGAGTGCGAATAGTTGGGCTGCCGGAATGGATATACCCCTGCGCCGCCGCCGCCGCTTACAAAGAAGTGCACGCCATCTTCGGGCTTCAACTCCTGCAGATTATGATCGTGCCCACATAGATACACATCGACGCGATTCCGCAGAATCGGCAGTAGTCTTTTGATCAGATTCTGCTCATCGCCGCGCGTTGCCGAGTAGATCTGGTAGTGACCGTAGACGATCTTCCATCGCGCCTTACTCTTTGCGATCTCAGCGTCAAGCCATGCCATTTCTTTGTTCGGCAAGGCGGAGTCCGATAACTCGATTGTGTCGATTGCGAAAAATTGAACCGGCCCGGCCGTGTAGGTATAGTAAGTAGCCGGCATCTTCCAGGAAGGGCTTTTCTGGGTGTAGAGAATCTCTGCCGCGGGTCCGTCCGGACGAAGATAATCGTGGTTTCCAAGTGTGGCGTAGAACGAGAGTCCGAGCGGACTGTACATGTCTTCCCACTTCGCCTTCCACTGTGGATCGTCGGGACTGGATACGCCGTTTGGGTAAAAGTTATCGCCCAAAGTAATTCCAAAGTCGAATGGGTTCTTCTTCTGATACTCCTTCATCGTTGCCGCCAGTTGAACCTGCTGCGGCGAACTTGTGCCGAAGTCGCCAAAAGCAAGCACACGAATCGGCTTCTCCTCGGAAGAGATCTGAAACAAAGGTGGCGGCGTTCGCATAAAGTTCGGGAGATTCATCTGTCCATCCCACGCCGTCCATTTGTCCCCTTCATCCAGCAGTTTCATCGCACCGGCCACATCGCCATCCGAGCGAGCCCGGTTTGCACGGGCCGCAACGAGTTGAGAAGAGTGGCCCCACTCCAGCCGGCGAAGAGCCTGAATCGCGTCCAGCGATACTCCCGCATCCTTATCCTGTAATGCAAGACGCGTCAATGTCTCGCGAACCTTGTCGCGTTGCTCTCCTTCATGGGCATAACGCACGTAGGGTTGAATTCCGTACTTGAGAATGAGGCTGCGACGCTCAGCAGAGCTCTCCTGCGCCAACTGCTGGATCATGAAATCGAAGCCCTCGGGATTGATCGACATTCCCTTCAGAGCCAGCGCCAGCGGAGCATCCGGATACATTGCGGCCTGCTTCAGAATCTTTTCCTGATCCTGTGCGGTCGCCGTTAGTTGAAGCTTAACCACCTCTTCTCGATATCCTGAAGGAATCTTCTGAAGAAGATCGTCAGAGATCGCAATCTTCGGTGACGGCATTTCGTCCATCGTTTGTGCTTCGAGCAATCCTGAGAAAAAGAGAACGCCGAGAAGAAGCCCTTTGTAGGTCGTACCGAGATGCATTACTGTCTCTCCGTCTTTCGGTGGTATAGATCTGTCGCTGAGTGAATGTTGAAAAGCGTCTGGAGGCCCGCATCCATATGCATCTGGTTGTGGCAATGAAACAAAGCAGGACCTGTCTGCCTGGGAATCATGAGAATCTCCACTTCGTTATAGGGAGGAACAACAACGGTATCCTTCATCAACCCTGCATTCGTCCTCCCCCGAAAACGGATCAACTCGAAGCAGTGACGATGAAGATGCATGGGATGCCATTCGTTGCTCTCGTTCCTGATGCGAAGGCGATAGGGATTATCCCGGTGCAATACGGTCGGAAGCGGACTATTCTGCCCATTCACCCGGCCTGCCATCTCCCATCTCTCAGTGCCCTCTTCCGTCAGAGGCAACCGGCGCAGAGCGATGCAGATCTCTTCCGCGATACGGTCCATTCCCTGGCTGGCAAAGAGCGTGTAATCCCATTCCGGCGCCACCACATCCGTCCACAGAGGATCGCCGCGCCTCCCGGCATACTCGATCACGACGCCGAGCCCCATATTGCGAGTCTCCTCGTCGGTTGAGCCAAGTATCCACACACCCGGGGCGGTCATCTCTACAATCGCGTCGATGCGCTCTCCCACTCCCAGGTCGAGTACGGCGACGGCGGTGGGATTGGGTACGCGATGTCCGTCCATCGACTGGACAAGGAACTCATGGCCAGGAAGTGCGATTTGCATATTCTCTGTAGCGCTGGCGTTAAGAAGATGCAGGAGAATCCGTTCCCCCTCCTTTACGCGAATCGGCTCTCCATGGCCCAACGCCTTTCCGTTAAGGGAGGCAATCCGGTACCGGATATCCCACCCGCCTTCGCCGGGAGCTTCGCCCTCACCCTCCTCGGGGTCGATCCGGAGATGGTGCATCTCCTCGATCGATCTTTCGTCCTGCGTCTCATTCACCATGTACGGTTCCCACTCATGGCTGCTCAGGAATATCTCCTGGTCATAGTCCCCCGCTTCCCGGGCGGGCTCGACGTAGACGAAGGCGAATTGGCCTCCATACATTCCCGCACCCATATCGTGGTGTGCCATCGCATGGGAGTGAACATAGTAGGAGCCTGCAGACTGTGCGGGAAGCAGATAACTCAATCGGGACGAAGGGCCGACTGAAAGGCTATCTTCCTCGGCCGTTCCGTCCAGTGCAGCATCCAGAGAAAAGCCATGCCAGTGAACATACTCGTTGGTCGAAGACTCATTGCGGATCTCGACCTGAATGGACCTGCCCTCAGGGATGCGAAGAAGAGGGCCGGGAGCGCTGCCGTTATAGGCCGTCGTATGGATAATGTGCCCTGGAGCTACCTCGATCTGGCAGGGTGATATCTGAAGAGAGATCTCCGGCTTCACTGTCGCAAAGGCAGATCCTCCGAATTGCAGTAGGCTGCCGGCAGTCAACGCGCCGAGAGAAAGGAAGCGACGGCGAGAGAGTTCCCCGTCGAAGCCTCCGTGCGACAAGCCCTCTGCTATGCGCGCACTACTCAAATCGTTCTCCAACGCTATGTAGCGCCAAATTCCTTGATCGATGTGTCGTTGTAGTCCCAGAGGTCTCCGAGCCGCTATCTGACTCCGAAGCGCGTCCTGCCGAATAAGTTCCACGAAAGATGCCACGGTAAGTCCCGCGACTTACGCTGAATTTTGTCTTGATGTGTGCCGCGATAGACCAACTCTAGGAAAGACGTCGAAACCGCACAAGGTTACAAACGGTAATATCTCAGTAGCTTCAACGTGTGCTCGACTTCTACTCCCGAAGCTTTGCTGAGCGTAACTGCCCGTAACGCCCAGCCTTTTCCCGCTTCTGTAACACGCCATTCATGAGACGCGACACATTTCTTTAAAGTAATCGTGCTTTCATAGGGACAGCGGCTTTGCGTCTATCCAATGTCAGGCTTCAAGGTTGAAGGCCTCGAGCACGCTTGGGTAGTCCAAGAACACAAGCCGATCGATATTTGCGTGTAAAAACTTCCAGGTGCTCGGTCCCCAGATGTTTGAGATAAAACAAAACGATCTAAGACAGAGAGATGGTGAAAATCTGTCGTCTATATATAGTGATGCGGAGATTGAATCAGAATTAGAGCGAATCCTCGCAAGCGACTTCTTTAAGAGTAGTGCTCGCTGTCAGGATTTTCTGAAGCATGTGGTGTATGTTGCCTGCTCGAAGTCTCAAGAATCTCTCAAAGAGCGCAATATCGGAATTGCGGTATTTGGTCGCGCTCCGGACTACGACACTGGTACGGATGCCATAGTACGAGTCAAGGCCAGCGAGGTTCGGCGGCGGCTCGCTCAGTACAATCAGAGTGCAAATCCGCAGAGGTCGGTCGCAATCGAACTCAGCCCTGGTTCATATGCTCCGAAGATTACGCGTCTGTTGTCTCCAGAGCCGCTGACCGGGGACACAGTTCCAAAACGGACGTCCGGAAGAATCATTCCCGCGACGGCGATCACGGCTCTGCTCTTGATTCTCGCCGGAGTCATTTACGCGGTATCTTCAGCCGCGTCTCCCTTGAAGAAGTTCTGGCGACCCTTTCTGGGGCACGACAAACCCATCATTTGTATATCCCATCCAGGCGCTTACTATCTCTCTCTGGATCGGTTAGCCCGCAAAGGAGATGCCTCTGAGGGATTTCATCTGAGCGAAAAACTCCAGGACTTAGGACGCTCAAGCCGAATCGAAATAGCAAACGATGTCTCCGCCTCGGACCTGGAAGTGTCGCCCATCGTCCTGATTGGGGGGCCGAGATTCAACCGTTGGACCCTCGCGCTGACACAAGACCTCAGGTTTGCGTTCCAACTCATCGACAACAAACCGAGAATTATTGATCGAGATAATCCGGCACGCTCCTGGGAGATTAAAGGAACAAACTCGATGAAAAGCTCGGAAGACTATGTCGTCATCACACGTCTTGTAGGTTCAAACTCCCGAAAAGCAGTCATCTGCGTCGCTGGATTGAGGGCATACGGTAGTCGAATCGGAGCCGAATTGATTGTCAGTCCGGCCTTTCTGGAGAAGGTACTGAAATTCGCCCCTGAAAATTGGGATAAGAAAAATTTGCAGTTTGTGATTCGCATTGCCTCCGATAAAGGAATCTATGATCCTGAGCTAGTGGCCACCACTTACTGGTGAAAAGGATAAGGTAAACATCGATAGCCTTGCCCACGGGCTCGATCCGGTCCAACTCGTGTCCTGAATATTAGAAACGATGCCTTTTCTATCGGCAGCCAGTGAAAGCTTTAGGGTTCCGATCGGCCCAGCGTGTCGAAAAGCGGAGCTGCAGGAATAAGGGACGGATTGTCATTAACAGCTGAGACCGATAGGATGCGAATTCTGTCGTTGTTCGGTAGCGTAAGCGTTTTAGCGCCCGCTAAAAGATCCAGTGAATATACAAAGAGATAGGAATACTGGTATGGCTCGTTGAGCCCCTCCGCCGTATGGTGATGAGACGCGTACCAGCCAAGTGAAGCATGCTTGATGTAACCAGGTTTCAATCCGACATAGTCATCTGGATAGCGCCAAGTGGGCGGTTTGGGATCGCTCGACGAATGAAGGGGAGGCCATACAGAGTGATTGGCGGAGACAGCCCAATCACGGTCTGGAGCGCTTTTCCAGAGGCGCGTATCCCACTGGCCGATCCAGCCAGTCCACGATTGAATGTTTAGCTCGGCAGCGCGATTCCCAACGCGGAAGAGCGCCTTTTGATCATCCGCAGAGGATGCAGCAGCTAGCAGATAAATGCGATTGAATCGGCCGGCGGGTAATGCAAGCGTTTGGCCCCTGGCAGTGACAGCGTTCAGAGCGCCGGTTTTAGCTGTGCCAAGCTTGAACCTGACCGGACCGTAATCGATCTCAGCCGGAAGCATCTCAGCAGGCATTGTGTTTCCGTTGCCGTCGATGCCGCCATCTTCGGTCTTCGTATCATCGTTGCTTGCAACAGCATGATCGTAATGCAGCGCAACGGTCTGCGTATGGGGTCGGGCAAGCAGAGGGTGCAGCGATGCCAGGCGCAGAGCAAAGGTGCGCGGCTGATACGGAGTTAAGGATGCAATCAAATCACCGTGGCTTACTTCGGCTGGCCCAATTGCTTCCTCCTGCGCATTGACTTCGCGCGCCGACCCAATTGGCGCAGCAAAGGACACGTGCACGTCCGGCGCCGGCTTACCGTTCAGCTCCACCACGCGGAGAACAATCTCATCACTGTCCTCGGCTTTCTTAAGCGCAAGCACGCGGACAGCAGGATTGCTGACACGCACAAGTGACAAGCTCTTACCGAGTGTGCCCGGATGCTTTTCCGTTATAAACGAGACCAGCGGATCGTTTACACGGTATGCCTGCCACACTGTCTGGTCCTGGCGCCAGTAGCCTGAGTGCCCCGCGAGGCCGAGTACGATTTCGTGATGTCCCCAGTCCTGAGTCGTCTGATCACTGAAGCCACCGGGATGGCCGTCGGCCGTAGGCTTCGCTCCGGGAGAACGCAGCAATGTCACGCGAATCGTCTGATCGTTAGGTTTGTCAGAGCCATTCTTCACATCGGTAAGCAGAGCTATTCCAAAGCTTCCCTTCTTGTCGGTCAGATCGATCCAACGATGTGAACCCATTTCATACAGCCGCGGCTGCGAATTGGTTCGCTTGACGGTGCCGATGTCCCAACTGTAGGTCGCTTGGGGATTTGAAGCACTCAGCGAAAAAGCGGCCTTGAGGTTGGCACACGCAGTCTTCCAGTCAATTGCATAGTGGAGATCAACGCGATTACCGGCATCGCCCGCAGCAAGGCTGACGGTTTGCACAAACCGGGAACCTTCTGCTTGCCGCGTCACTTCGAGCGAGACGCGCGCCGGGCCATTCTCGCTGATGCGAATCTCCGCAGGTCCACTGACAAAAGTGCGCGGAGCAGCCTGCTCCTGCGCGAAGTCCATGTTCCACGCCGGATAATTACGAGGCACATCAGTGGAGATCGCTAATGTGAGAGGGCCGGAGAGCAGTTCCCTGCCGAGCTTTTTGTCATAGACGCTCGACAGGTCGCCGTTCTCATTGAGCAGCACGCGATAACGCTGGTTTTCAAGCGAACGATCAGATGCGCGCAATGTGTCGTTTGGTGTTGGTTGCGTGACCGGACGCACGTCGAAGACCGCGTAGCCGACAGATGGCATCGACGCCAGGAAGACCACCTTGCCGTCTTCCCACTGCGCCGGTGTCTCCTTGCCGTCTGGACCATAGACGCGTACAGCTTTGGGAGCCGGGCCGGGAAAGACGACCGCAGCCTGGACCAGATCCTTGCGAATGATATTGAGCGGGTTGTAGACCACCACAGGCACGCCCTGCGTGCGTGTGTCGAGACCGGACGAGATAGCGGCGCTTGCGCTGGTGAGCACAGCGGCAAACTGATTCGCTGCGATCACGTCGTCATTCCATGCGTATTGATAGGCACGCGGCGTCGACGTTCCGGCGCCGGTGTCGTGAAAGTGCCCGGCGAGCGCGAGCATCCATGCGTCATTCAGCCGCTGCTGCGGATATGCGCGAGCACCAAGCCATTCGGCAGCAATCGAAGCCTTCTCTGCTGCGTCAGCGAGATTCTCATTCCTGATGGTCCAGCGTTTATGGTAGGCCTGCGATGTGAGCGAGCCTGCGGAGTGATCCGTTAGCTCCAGATCACCCTCATAGCGCGGCATGTGGGCAGCCATCCCAGGCGTAATGGCACTGAACATCTGATCGGCGGAGGACTCGACCACATGCACCGGCCCTTCTCCTACACGCACCATCACCGAATGTGCAGGAAAGGACGGTGCACCGTTCAGCTTTGGCAGAGACGGCAGTACGGTCTCGCTCTTGGTTGCGATGGCTTCAAGCAGTTTGACCGTAGACTCCTGCGGCGCGCCACCGGTATCTCCAGTGCCCACATAGCGGTAGTCGGCGGTTACGCCCGACGCTTTGCCGTTGAGATCGATGCGCTTCACCCAGTCGGTATCAACGGCAACCAGCTTGCGAAGTGCGCTTGCCTGTTCGGAATCGAGAGGCGGCTTTTGCGCGCTGTTCAGCAGCGTCTTTGCCATGGACGTACCTGGAGGTTCGCTCAAGTCGGTATAGATGCTGCTGCCATACGCTCCTGGATGCAATGCTGCAACGACGCTCCTGCCGTCTGGCCCCACCCATACACCGACGTTGAAGGGCACGCCGACCGGTGTCTGCTCCGGCGAATCGGGTCCACCTACCTCCGGACCCGCGGGCCAGCGCCCGCCAAGCTTCTGCGTCGAGAATCCTTTCAATCCGGCATGAGCAAGGATCGTGGGTAAGGAGGCGGGAAATCCGAAACAGTCCGGCAGCATGAATTCGTTACTTGCCTTGCCGAACTCGTGACGGAAATACGCATTGCCATACAGCACCTGGCGAAACACTCCTTCGGCGCTGGGCAGGTTCACATCGCCCTCCTCCACGGAAGAACCCGCGGGGAACCACTGCCCGCGCACGACATACATCTTGATTCGCGCATAGTCGTTGGGAAAGTACTCCTTCATCAGCCGATAGCGGTTAGCACCGGTCCAGTTGAAGACATAGTGCGGATACTTATCCATGTAATCGAAGTTCACCCGCATGGTCTTGAGCAGGTGTTCGCTGATGCTCTGCGGAAACTCCCATCTCCATTGGGTGTCCAGATGGGCATAAGGGACGACGAAAAGTGTAGGAGTCTTTGTGATGTCCGGTGTTGCCATCGTTTGGCCGTCGGCGATAGTGATCGAGGTAAGGATCGCTGCTGCGGTTACAACGAATCGCAAACTGCGCCGGACGGTAACGCAAATTACACGGAAAGCAACGACCATTTAAATCTCCCCAAAACAACTTGCATAAAACCGTCCGGTATCTTCTCGCCGCCGAATCGCTTCAGGCTGCCTGAATCCTTCTTTGCATGAAGACGAAGGTAGGAGACGGTAGAAATACCGTCTCCCACCTTCGTCTTAGAACGAGTAGCGTAGAGATAACTGGAGCTGTCGTGAAAGGTCGGATTTGCCCGTAACTTTACCGAAGGTGGAAGTACTGGCATTGAAGTTGGGGCTGGACCAGTTGGGATGGTTGAAGACATCGTAAGCCTCGGCTCGGAACTCAACGACGTTGCGTTCGTCGATGGCGAACTTCTTGAACAACCCTGCATTCCAATCCTGGTAGCCGGGACCGTAGATCGCATCTCGAACCCCCTGCTGCAGATTGAAGGCTCCCTGAGCGGGTGGAGTAAACAGAGGCTGGCCGTCAGAGGTCGTCGTACTGAAGTAAGTCGCCGAACTGTTAGCACTGGTTGAGAATTGACGTGGGTACCGTGGCGATCCATGCATCACCCAGAACTGGGGCACACCTGGCACACCCGTTCCTGCATAGTCGATGTTCGTGCTATAGACGGTTCCAGGAGCTCCGCTCAAATACTGGGCGGTACCGCTGAGCTGCCAACCGCCCAGCACCTTTCCAGTGATGTGTTGCTGGCTCCTTAGGAAGGGAATGTCGTAGGTGAAGGTGGTGACAAAGGCATGGCGAACGTCGTACGTAGACGGTCCCCAAAGATTACTTGTGTTGTAGGTGTCCGGGACCGTGTCGCTGTAGCTGGAGCTGTTATCCATGCTCTTGGCCAGCGTATAGGCTGCAGAGAAGCCCAATCCCCTGGTGAACCTGCGGTTCCAGAAGACCTGTAGCGAGTTATATCTGGAACTGGCGGCACTCCGTTCCATCAGGATCTGGGAAAATCCCTTGTACGGCACCAACGCGGCTATGTTTGTGTGGGGATTCGCATACGTGGTTCCGGCAGGGGCCTGATTGATATTGGCCGAATTCCAAAGGTGCAGACCGCGGCGGCCGACATAGGCGACAGACAGCACCGACTGCCACGGAAGTTGTCTCTCCACCGTAACGTTCCAGTTCCATGCCTCCGGCTGTTTCATGTTGCGGTCATAGGTTGTCACTGACATCGTAGGTGCCGTGGTAGAAGTCAGTTCGGCCCCTGGGTTGTCCACCGAGACATTCGTCACGGTGACAAAGGGTTGGAACGGAGAGTTTCCACCGGGGAAGATGTTGTCCAACAGACCCATCCGGGTCACAAACCGGCCGCCACCGACACGGACGACCGTCTTCTCGGTAAATTGGTACGCGATTCCCGCGCGCGGTTGAAAGGCATTTTGAATATCAACTAAGCCACGCGGCAGGTTCTTGTTGAAAAGAGCGGCATAGTCCCCCGGAGCGTTAGCTTGAAAGACTCCATGCTGCGCGGCACCGCTCGGGAAGCCGGAGAGCCCGGGAATGACCATGCCGTTGTATTGATTGCCGCTGCCCAGAGCAACGAGACCGGTATTCGGGTTGATGTTGACTGCATCCGCCGGGTCATAGAGGCTGGGAACGAAGTAAGCAGCGTTTCCCCAAAGCGCGTGATAAGGGGAGACGATCGTATCGCGCACACCATAGTCGATGTGCAATTTTGGGGTGATCTTCCATGAATCTTGCGCGAACCCTTCATACATGGCGCTGCGCCAGATCGTATAGGCTCGCGGTCCGATCTCGGTATAGCTATCGGCCAGTCCCATGGCCAGATTGGCGACACCTAAACCACTGCCGTTCGCATAGGAGTCGGTGAGGGCAAACGTTCCGTTCTGATTGCTGCTGCCCCCAGGAACAGTCGTAATGTTGATCTGATCATCGTCGTTCTCGCCCCGATAATCGACCTGGAACCCGACCTTGAACATATGAGTCCCGGCTGCCTTCGATAGGCTGTCACTCAACGTATAGATTGGACCGCCGGAGTGGGACGGATAAGGGCCGCCGCTCAAGCTGAAGAAAGGACTCGGAAGGCTAAGACTGGGAATCTTATCTACGTCCTTACCACCGGGAATGATGTAGTTATAGTTGATTCCCAACTTGCTACGATCGAATCCGCGCTGGGAAGGATCGATCGGATTCGCTACCCGGTCGATACTAAGAGTTCCGTTAAGCTCATTGATGATGGTCGGAGTGATGGTCCAGGTCCAGGCAAGCGTGTTCGTCTGGTTCGGCCACGTCTTGAACTTACCTGTGAGTCCCGCTCCCTGGTCGAGGGCCGTGTACTCGTTATAAGAGAGGTCCGATCGGCGATAGGTGAAGCGGTGCTTGTCGTTCAAAACGAAATCGAAGTTGTAAGATCCCTTTCGCTGGTCAATCGGATGAGGCGCAACCGCCTGCCAGTTCTTGTTTCCATTAATCAATAGACCTGGAATCGGCGCCGGATAAGCATTCATGATGGCCATTCCGTTATGGCTTAACATGCTCTGCGGGATGATATTTCCTGCAAATGGGGCGCAGGTCTTCTTTCCGTTCGTTGTCGTGCAATGCGACGGATCGGTGATGATCTTAGAGGAGCTGTAAAACGGGTTCGGGCCAAGTAGTTCGCTGAAATTACCCGTTCGCATAAGCGCCGTGGGAACAGTCTGGAGCACAGTATCCGTAAACCGGTAGCGGATCCAATCTTCGGCAACGAACCAGAAGAGCTTCTTTCGCATGACCTCAGGTAAACCCGGAGCCCACACGGGCCCGCCCACGGCAAACCCGAAGTCGTTATAACGGAAGGGCGAGGCAAACCTTGTTGACGGACTCTGGTTCCTCGACCAGGTGTTTGCGTTCAACGCCGAGTTCCTCAAATACTCATAGGCCGTTCCATGGAAGTCGGTTGTGCCACTTTTGCTGACCATGCGGACCTGACCGCCGCCTGCCCCACCGTATTCGGCTGCATAAGCCGCAGTGAGTACTTGAATCTCTGCGGTCGAATCTACATTCGGTGCTCCAATCACGTACGTGTTGGCGCGAGTCCGTACGGCCGCTGCGCCGTCGATGGTTACGGTTGTGTCTGTCGAACGCGCACCGTTGATGGAGAAGCCCGGCTTGCTTACGCCGAAGTTGAAGTCACCCAGTGTAGCTCCCGTGATGACACCCGGCAGCAGTTCAGTCATGAAGACCGGGTTCCTGCCATTGAGCTCCTGATGCTGGATCTGTTCCCCGGTGATTTGGTGCTGGACGGCCCCGGAATCGGTCTGGATTAAATCAGCGCTCGAGGTTACTTCAACAGACTCGTTGGGAGTTCCAATGGTCAGCGAGGCGCTGACAGATAACGTTGACACGGCGTCCAACTTGTTGTGGACGCTTTCGAAGGCTTTGAATCCCTGCTTCCGAACAGCGACGGTATAGAGGCCCGCCGGGAGACTGGAAAGAGAATAATAACCATTGCCATTTGTAAGAATGGTCCGGCTTTCCTGAGTTGCTTCGGAGATCACCGTAACTTGCGCGTTGGGAACCACGGCTCCAGAGGGATCTTTAACAAAACCTGCAATCGAGCTGGTATCCGATTGCGCATGCACGGGGAAATACGTGCCCAGTAAGCTGACCAGCACCCAACTGATTCGCCAAAATCTTCGCTCGTTTCTCTTCACTTCTATCCCCATCGGTGAAATTCTGCATCTCTGTTTGTGAACACACAGGATCGTTCCAGCTGTTATGCCGGGACTTCCCAACAGGTCAATGACTGCTTGGTTCGATATGTCTTAGTGCGTGGCCAGGTTATGGGCGCGAAGGTACCCTGCAAGCTCTCCGGGAAGATTCGTCTGGATACCATCGGCTCCAAGATCGATCGCCTTCTGCCATGTCTCCGGGTTGTCTGCATCTCCTAAACGATCTACGAAGATCTTTGCGTTTGCAGCCTTGGCGCAGTCGATAACAGGGTCTTGGAAGTCATGGGCATCGAATGCGAGAACCTGCGGCTGCATGGCCCGAACCATGAACTTGCAGATGTCGGGACTGATGGTCTCAGGCATGACCTTCAGGGTTGGACGAATCTTGCGGACCTCATAGAGGAAGAAGGGGTTGCCGTAGATAACGACATGGTCCTGCATGTCGTGGCGGACGATCGTATCGACTAACTGCTGAGGGTCGGCGTATTTGGTGTCGACGTAGACGTTGATCTTGCCGTGGGCAAGATCGAAGGCTTCGTCGAGGGTGGGGACTTTCGTTCCGGCGAAGGAGGGAGAGAACTTCGAACCGGCGTCGAGGGCACGAATCTCGTCGAAGGTATGCTTATGAACTTCGCCGGTTCCATTCGTGGTGCGATCGAGGGTGCTGTCGTGCATGAGAATGAACTTGCCGTCGGAGGTGGTGCGTACGTCGAGCTCAAAGTAGTCAGCGCCTGCATCGATGGCGGCCTGAAAGGCAGGCATGGTGTTCTCAGGATGATGGAGGTGCTCTCCACGGTGAGAGATGACCTTGATGGTTTTGCCGTCCTCTTTCGGGGTCCACGCTGTCTGGGCGAAGGTTACGCTACCGGTAAGAGTAGAGCCGATGAGGCACTTTAGGGCGAGGTTGCGCATTTTTGTTTTCCTTTCTATCTAATGAATGTCTAAGGTGTTCCGGCTCAGAACCTGAGACGACCGACGAGAAGTAGTGAGCGCGGGTCCTGTGCGCCAGTAACTGTGCCAAATGCGGTGTTCGTCGCAGACAACGAGGTGTTGAGACCGGAGAATTGCGGATGGTTGAAGGCATTATGCGCGTCAACACGGAGGGTGAAGGCGGCATGCTCCCAGAGGGGGATGTCCCGCATGAGACTTATGTCCCATACATTCTGACCGGGTCCATAGAAGCTGGCACGCGGGTCGTTGCCCAAAGTGTCAGGAGGGGTGATCGAAAAGGCAGAGGTGTTGAACCATTTTGCTACCGAGCGCGAACGGCGAGAAAGATTGGGATTGCCTGTCTGGGTTACAAACTGCCCTCCTGAACCGATCTGGAGCTGGTCTGCCTGTGAGACGTTGTACGGTAATCCGACCTGGAACTGTGCCACAGTACTGACCTTCCAGTGTCCGATGACCTGCGAGACGACGGGAGTGCTTTGGAGGAATCTGCCTCCCGAACCTACGGGGAGAGCGCAAACCACAGAGAGGGAGAAGCGTTGGGGGATGCTCAGCTTTGCCGTTCCCCATTGCGCGTGCAGGTTGTAATAGTTCTGGAGCAGTGGGGTCAGGGTGCCTCCATCGACATCGTCTTGTGTATGCGCCAAGGTGTAGGCGGCGCGTACCGAGATCCCGTTACTCCATCGGTGACTCAGAGTAGCGAAGAGGGCCTCATAAGACTGCGCTCCTCCGTTCGTGACGTTATAGACAGTGAGGAATTGAGGATAGGGGCGGAGACTCTGAGCCGTTTTGACATTGAAGCAGCAATTAGCAGAGGGAGCGATCTGGTTGACCGGAAGCACAACAGGAAGATGCACGCCGTGGTCACTCATGTAATCAACCTCCGCGATCCAGTTATGACCGAGATCCTGCTGTACTCCAATCTGCCACTCCTGGAGATAAGGAAGGACTGCGGTCAGCTGGAGTTGGACAGGGCTGGAGGTAGGATTTGTCAGACTCGAGGGAATCAAAGGCTGACCATTTGGGCCGACATTGGGCGAGTAATGAGGAACTCCCTGAGAGAGTTGATAAGCAGGGGTGAAGCTGCCGGTGGGAGTCTGAAACGTTGTCGATACGGTTGAGGTTGAGGTGTTGCTCAACGCATTGAAACCGATACTGGGCAGCTGGTAGATTCCATAACCGCCCCGTACGACGGTGTTGCGAAGGAGACGGTAGTTGAAGCCAACACGGGGAAGGACTCCGGTATAGGTATTTGGAATCAGTTGGTGGGGACCGTTGAACCCGGCAAACTCGATGCCTCCCTGCTTGCCGGTGGTGGCGTCTATGATGTTCGGGTTAAAGCTGTAGTAGTTGTTGTTCTTCTCCACGGCCGGGCCATCGAACTCGTAACGCAGACCGAGGTTGACGGTGAGCCGGGATGAAATTCTGTAGTCATCCTGCAGATAACCAGCGAAGTAGTTCAGGTTGTAATGGAAGACGGTGTTGGTTGTGCTGATGGTTGTGGTCGCAGGCAGGCCAAGGAGAAGATCAGCGAAGCCGTATCCACTCTGACCAGGCACAGCTGTAAAGCCGCCAGTGAAGTTGTAGCTGCCGGAGAGAACACCGGGCTTGTAAGAACTGTAGGCGTAGCGCATGAACTCGCCGCCAATTGAAAGCGTATGACGTCCCATCTGCAGGACCATCGCATCGTTCAGGATGTAGTGACCATCTCTCGTTCTGGAATAGCCGCCCGCACCAAAGCTCGCGTATTGATTAGTCTTGATGGTGGGGAACTGAGTCAGTGGCACACCTTGCAGTCCGATCGAGCCTGCGTCTGCAGGTAATGGCGAGGCGAAGTTGACCTCCGAGACATAACCTACGCGAGCTTCATTCGAGAAGCTGGGCGAGAAGATATGGCTCCACGAGATCTCATAGTGATCGTCGGTCCAGCCGCCGTACGCAGAGGTGTTTGCGACGTTGGGAATGTTGATGGTGGGCTGATTTCGTGGGCCGTCACGCGAGAACTTTGCCCAGAGGTGATCGTAGTCGGACGCGTTGTAATCGACCCGGTCGGCGTTATAGAGGTAGCTGGTCGCCGATATGGGATCGGAGCAGTAGTTGAATGGAGAGGTCGGAGTCGGGGTGCAGTTCGGTGCGGGGAAAAACGCTGCGATGTTCCGGCCGATGGGATCCATTCGCGATTGCGGAATGATATTGCCTTTAAACTGCGTCCGCGAAGTCACCTTACCGACAGTCGTTGTGGTCAAGGGGTCATAGATAGGTGCGGTCGGCATACCGACGGGAGATAATCCGGAGAAGTCTCCGTTCAGTTCCGCCGTGGTGGGCACGGTCGTGGTGAACGGCGCATTGGCGTGGTTGAGGGTGTATTCCCAGTCGGTAAAGAAGTAGAGGCGATGCTTCCGTCCATCCAAAAGCTTCGGCAAGATTACGGGTCCGCCGATCGATCCACCGAAGTAGTGGAAGTAGGAAGGCTGAATAACCGTGCCAGGCTTGGTGAAATAACCAAGCGCGTTGAGACTTTGGGAGCTATAAGACTCGAAAGCGCTACCGTGGAATTTTTCAGTACCGGATCTCGTAGTGGTCAGGATGGCACCCCCACCGCTCTGACCATACTGGGCAGAGAAAGGGGCCGTGAGGACCTGAAGTTCTTCGGTGGAATCGGGTGTGGGGATTAGGCCGTAGGTACCATCGATACCCATATTGCTGGGCAGACCGTCGATGATGATGGGATTGGTGCCGGCCCTGCCTCCGCCGAGGGAAAGATTATTGACGTTCGAGTAATCCTGGCTGGAACTGGCAGCTCCGACGAAAGTCTTGGTGATAAGAAACTCGTTCGCACCTTTCGTCCCAGTGGATTCCGGAAGATCGATGAGCTCCTGAGTGCTGAGTTCGCCGCCTACCTGAGAATTGAAGGTGTTAAGAGAGCTTTCAGTGCCGGAGACGGTCATGATCTCCGAAGTCGCACCCAGCTTCAACGAACCATCGACGACGCGCTCCTGGTTGAGCACGATACTGAGCTCGTCCGTAACGTACTGAGCAAAGCCGTCTTTCTCAAAGCGGACGGTGTAGCCGCCTGGCTTAAGAAAGGAGATACGATACGCGCCAGCCTTGTTCGAGACAGTCTTATATTCGGTGGTTGTGCCGTTCTCATGCACCGTCACCGCGACGCCGGGAACGACAGCTCCAGTGGGATCTTTCACCACACCGCTGATTGAGCCATAAAAGGTCTGGCTTTCGAGATTGCCGCTCAAACTGAAAAGCACGAGCAGGAAAGCGAAGCCGCCAAAGATCCGAAAAATTTGGCTGCCGCTACCATAGAACCGGCGGCCGATGCCGGTTCGCATACAGCTATCGCAACGGGAGACAAGGGAGAGGTAATTCATAAAAACTCCAGAAATTTGGCATTCAAAAGTGGAAGCTGGAAAACCGGAAGAGGAAACTTTGACTACATCGGGAGTACAAGTCGAGCGATCATGTGCGAGTGATCAGAAAATAGCAGGAAGATGTTAATAAATAACAAATTAAGCCAATTAAGTGATCAAAATTTACAAGTCCGTTTCATGCGCAAATCTCTCGAAAAATAAATTTTGCGAACGGAAAATGTGAGAATTTATTGCATAAAAGCTAGATTTTGCGAAAATACAAATATACGAGAATGAAATTTCAATGAGCGAATTTACCGAGAGCTCCCGGCTTAACTCCATCGTCGAGATGTTAAAAATAAACACCTCTGCTTCCATCGCGGAGATCGCGGAGGCATGTCACGTTTCGCAAATGACCATCCGGCGCGATCTGCAGAAGCTAACTGAAACCGGTCAGGTGATTCGCATTCCCGGCGGAGCGCGTATTGAGCACTGGCGCGGCGCAGAGCGAAGCTTCTTCGAGCGGCTGCAGAAGATGGGGCATGCCAAACGGAGCATAGGAGCCGCCGCATCCTCGCTGATCAAAGATGGGGAATCGGTTGTTCTGGACTCCGGAACCACCACACTTTATGTGGCAAGAGAGCTGCGAACCCGCAAAAATGTGGTCGTCTTTACCTTCTCCCTCGCAGTCCTTGAAGAGCTGACCTCGGCAGAACACATTCGTGTGGAGCTGACCGGCGGGGTTTACCGCTCCAGCAGCCATGATCTGATCGGCCACGCAGTTGCAAAGAGTCTGACCTCAATCTATGCCGACACGGTGATCTTCGGAGCCGCGGCCATCTCCTTGAGCCGCGGTGTCATGGTTCATGATCCAGATGCACAACATGAGTTATTGCGAGCCGGCAAGCGGAAGGTGCTAGTCGTCGACAGCAGTAAGATTGGAACCGAAGCGACCTATCAGCTCTGCGGAATAGAAGAATGTGACCTGATCCTGACAGACAAAGGGATTTCGGATGACAATCTGGCACGCCTGCGCCGCGTGACGGAGGTTCAGATCGCCGATCTGGAGTGAATATTAACGCCTTTTGTACAGCGTTTCGATAGCCTGAATGAGAGATGCCGTCTCCTGCTCAGGCACTATCGAACATTCGCTCTTTCGAAGATCAGATCGCAACCTCCGTTGAGGACGATCTGTTTTCTGCGGAGATGCCCATCTATATATCCCGGGCTCCTGGTCGATTGGACGTGATGGGTGGCAATGTCGACTACACTGGCGGCACTGTACTGCAGGGACTTTTAAGCGAGGCCGCATGGGTTGCGGCACAGGCGCGATCCGACGAAGTAATTCGTATCGTAAACCCAGGCGCCGAGCAGTTCGGATGGGACACCAGATTCGAAGCGCGCATGAGCGATCTATGCGATGTAGACAGTGTGCGAGCGCTATGCAAATCGCAGCCCAATTCGCTCTGGGTCTGCTACATTCTGGGTGCGCTCTACTTCCTGAAGAACCTTCGAGGATTCGGGGAAACGGGCGGAGTCGACTTGTTTCTCGCCTCAGACCTGCCTCCAAATAAAGGAGTCAGCTCCTCGGCAGCATTGGAAGTTGCTGCCTTGAAAGCTGTTTCGGCCTCATGGAGAGTCGCCCTCAATGGCACAACTCTGGCCACCGCCGGACAATGGGTAGAGAACGTCGTTGTAGGCGCTGCCTGCGGAATCATGGATCAGGCAGCGATCGTTCTAGGCAAGAAAGGTCATCTTCTTCCCGTGCTTTGCCAGCCCTGCCAGTCCTGCCCTCTGGTGACGCTGCCTGCCGGAATCCATTTTATGGGAATCGACTCGCTGGTCCCCCGCTCGACGACCAGCACCGTATACGAGACGGCCAGAGCCGCTGCATTCATGGGATACAAGCTGATCTGCCAGCATGAAGGAATCGAAATCTCTCTAGAGCAAGGGGCTGAGATACCGCGATGGACAGAGGAGCGGTGGCATGGTCATCTCTCTAATCTCGCGCCATCGGAGTTTCGTGCAAGGTACGAGCGACTGTTGCCCGAATCGATCAAGGGAAGCGAGTTTCTTGGCTATGGCGGAGAACACGTCGACCCCTTCACACAGGTCGATCCCGAGACACAATACCCTGTCCGCGCTGCCGTGCGATACGCCACCGAGGAGAATCTTCGCGTACAGATGGTACGTACACTTCTCGAGTCCATGGTACGGAGCGGATCGGAGAGCGCCTTACGGTTGATCGGTGAGCTATTCTGTCAGTCTCATTTGGCTTACGGTGAGTGCGGCTTGGGAAGCGAGGCATGTGACGATCTGGTCGAACATGCCGTGAAATCCGGCCTTGCTGGAGCAAAGATGACCGGTGGTGGGGGTGGCGGCGTCGTTGCCATCCTTTGCCGCTCGGGCGACGAGCAGACCGTGCACGCTATCGCTGAAGCATACGGCAAAGAGCGAGGAGATGTGCCCCACATCTTCCAAGGCAGCTCTGACGGAGTTGATATCTTCGGCGTTCAAGTTTTACGGCCCGATCTTCTCCGGAGAAGACGGTAGTGTTTTCAGTGCGGAATGTTCGCGTCACCTTCGCCCTCCTGCTTCTGATCGCCGCCAACCTGTTTTGGGCAGGCCAAGGAGTCGCGATCAAAATTCTTGCTGTAAACGACAGCCCGTTAGCGATTGCCCTGCTTCCGCTCTACTCCATTACCATCGTGGGCTTGGGACTTCTCATCCTGCGCCCCGGTGTCATGCAAAAGTTCAGAGCTGCATGGAGATTCCATCGCGAATTCTTCCTCGCTGGTATATGCGGTCAACTGATGGCTCAGGTAGGTATGACCGTCGGGGTAAGCTGGTCCACGGCCTCCAATGGAGCGATCCTCAGCCTGCTCATCCCAATCTTCGGCGCCTTGATTGCCGCCTGGCTGCTGCGCGAGCGCCTGTCGTCGCTTCGTGTCAGTTCCCTCTCGTTGGGGCTCGCGGGAGTTTTCATCCTCTCCCCGCTGCATAACATGTCCATTACTAGAAACGGTCGCCATGAACTTCTAGGTGACTTGCTAATCACTGCCGGATGCATTGGCTCAGCCTTCTACAACGTCTACTCCAAGCGCCTGTTGAACTACTTCTCTGGCATCGAGACGCTATTCTTCAGTTACCTACCGGCGACCGTCTTCAGCCTGCCCGTGCTCTTTCTAGTGGAACCACATTGCCTTGACAAACTGGAACATCTCACCCTCACGCAGTGGGGGGCGTTTGGATATCTTGCAGTGTTCTTCTACGGGCTCGCAATGGTGTTCTTCCTAAAAGCGCTCGAGGCTGTCGACGTTATTACCGCCTCAGCGTCACTCTATTTCATACCAATCGCCGGTGTGGCGCTGGCCTTCTGCATCCTGAAGGAACGTCTGGCACCCCGCACAATTGCTGGTTCAGCAATTGTGCTAATCGCCACCGGCATGCTGTTCTTCTTCGATACCTCCAACCAAACCGAAATTCTTCGAGATGAGGATTTTGTTAATAATTAACAAAGCTTTTTACTGCCCCACATACCTTTTGTTTATCCAAGATTACGGCTAAAAAGAAGCGAGACCTATCATCAAGCGATCTTGATAATGAACGTGTATAGTGCCTGATGTGAATTATTTTCTTCGAGAACAGGATGGCTTTTTAATTACGACGAACCCACAATTCCTGGACTGCGAGGCAGTATTTGGGTTCCTTGCGCAGACAAGTTGGTGGAGTGACCTTACTCCAGAGTCCTTGGATCGTGCGCTGCGCAACTCTCTTTGCTTTTCTCTATTGGAAGAGAATCAACAGATCGGTATAGCAAGAGTTATTACGGACTACGTCACCTATGCATACTTATGTGACGTTTACATTGTAGCCTTGCGAAGGAGACAGGGGTTGGGATCGTGGCTGGTTCGCTCAGTCCTCGAACATCCTGACGTCAAGTCTCTTAAGCGAGTCGCCCTACTTACGCATGATGCCCAGCCGTTCTATCTCGGACTTGACTTTCAATTTGCCACGTATCCAAATAACTACATGGAACACTTGACAAAGTAGTCATAGTTTTTCAAGCCCAGCGAAATTCCATTCAAGATGAGTTGTCATCGTTAATCGAAAAATCTAGTTGCGACGATTCGTGTTCCCGTGGGGTGCGAATTTGCGTCCAGGCTGTTGACCTCGATCAGGAGCTCGAAGCTTCCCACGGGCGCATGCCGTTGATTGGCGTTCTGGACAATTTTCTGCATCTCGTCACCGCTGAAGAGTATGTCCGCTGCGGCTTGCGTTCCGGTTGCGTCCAGTCCCTGAAGCAACAAGACATGGCCGCTCTTACTAAGATTGTGGACGAAGGCCACGACTGCATAGGTGCGGTGTGAGACGGCCGTTGTCGTGGATTCATAGACGCCCGCTTCTCCTGGGCTGGGATGTTGATTCACGATCCAGAATCGATTGTCCTGCGGGCGATTCACGAAGCGGAAGTTAAGCTTGTCGGCGAAGAGTTCCGTCCACGGATTGCTGTAGTTCGAGCCCAGGAGGATCGCATCTCCATCGCGTAAGTCGTCGAGCCGCATATTTTTGGCTGCGCGAACGATGAAGCGTTCTCTCACCACCTCTGGCAGTTGTTGAAGGTTCAACACCACGCTGAGGTTCAACATACTCGTGTACGTCTCGTCTTTGAGGTAGGACATCGCCAGATGGCTATCCGTGTTTTCTCCGGAAAACCAGCGCACGTATTCAGTCAATGGAAAAGTACGGCGGTTTGCCTGTTGGAGGACAACCAATCCGATATCGCCCGGCACAACGAAGGTATCCCGATCAGGGGAGAAAACCTGAGTCCAGAGCTGATGCGAGTTACTTCGGCGGATTGGTATTCCTTCTCCTGCGCGAGAAGTTGTATGAGCAGCCAGCCGCCACAGCCCGACGGAGTAGCCCACTAACGACAAGACGGCCGCGGTCAAGATAAGCCACATGGGCTTTCCCGGTTTTACCTGCGGATGGAGCTGGACAAGCTCCGCCTGCTGCGGGGTGGCCGTTGTTGGGTCCGCCTCCGACAAGAGAGATTGGACTCTATGGAATACGGGGACATACGTACCCTTCGGCAACTCGACGCGGATCGGATCGTTTTGGCCTTCCTGCTCGTAGTAGTCCCGCAAACGACTACGGAGGTGCCGAGCATAGGTGCGAACGATGTTGTCTTGTCGCGGATCAAAGGTCCCATCCCGCTGGAAGACGGTTATGCCGATCTCATACTCAGAGATACGAACCATTCCCTCGTCAAGCGCACATTGGGAAACATAAAGAAGAAATGAAGAAAGCAAGGGTGCTTTGAGGAAGTGCTTGCTCGCAACGATGTTCCGCACTGCTGCGTGTTCGTCGCTGACCTCAATCGAGGCGACGGAGGGGATATCGGGGGTGCCGGTGGGAGGAGCTGCCATCGGTTAGTTCTTGCGGTATACGCTTCTTCCACTTAATCCTACGGTTCACTTATCAACGACAGATTAAAAATTCATGCCGCTGTAACAGTCACACATCTGCATCCACCAGTTTGACACCTATACACATGCCGACTACCTCGCGCAGGAATTGGCCTTCGAAATTGCTGTCACGCAATTTTGATATTGCAATTCAGCTCCTAGTGACGCGCCAATACGGCGAGAATTGCTCAGTCTAGACCGGTGTATACACGCCCCGTTCACTAGAAATGCCATCTATCCGTCGGATACGTTTCAGTCATTTGGCAGAACAGCCAATCGAGTGACGCTGTAGTGTCTTTAACCCCTATTCATCAAGGCTGGCCATCCTATGACTGCTCCCAATCTTCGCCTATTCTCCCTTGCGTCGTGTTTTCTTCTGCTCCCTTCCGCGCTCCTTGCACAAGCTGGAGTAGCTTCGCTAACGGGTCAGGTTACCGACTCATCCGGCGCCATCATAGTCGGAGCCCAGATCACTGAGACCAATATCGCGACGCAGACGGCTCGCTCCACCGTAACCGATAGGTCGGGTAACTTCATCTTCGTCGGCCTTCCCGTCGGTCGTTATCGAGTTGCAGTCGTACAGAGTGGTTTCCAAACCCAGGAAACTACCGTGATGCTGGACCCTTCCGAGAGAGGCCGTCAGGACTTCCATATGGCGGTGTCGAGTATGACCACCCAGGTCGAGGTTTCGGAAAGCGGACCTGAACTGGCGAGGGACGACGCGTCGATTGGTACGGTGATCGACAACGAGACCATCGTCGGCACACCCTTGTATCAACGCAATTGGGACGACCTGATTCGCCTGGTCCCGGGTGTCCAGATGCAGCGCTTCACCCAGCAGAGTGGAAGCAGCGTTTCAGGCAGCACTGGTTTGTTTGTAATTCACGGAGTGGGCAACGAGCAGAACGACTACATTCTCGATGGAGTCGACAACAATACCTTTTCAGAAAACCTACAGGAGCTCTCGGCCTCGGCGTCGCGACCGTCCGTCGACGTTATTGGCGAGTTCAAGCTCATTAGCAGCCCGTACACCGCGATCTACGGCCGAAGCCCTGGTGCCCAAGTCGACGTCACGACCAAGGGCGGGACGAATGACTTCCATGGACTGGTGTTCGAGTACCTTCGCAATCGCGTATTCGACTCGAACGACTACTTTACCCATGGAGCTGGATTACCCAAGCCCAAGGAGATCCAGAACCAGTTTGGCGGAAATTTTGGCGGACCAATTTTGCATAAGCGCCTCTTCGGGTTCTTTGACTATGAAGGCACCCGCATTCGCCAGGGCGTGACCCGTATCTCCACCGTGCCCCTTCCCAACGAGCGCATAGGCGACTATAGCCCTGCGACTGCTGCGGCGGTGGGGGTCAAGTATCCGACGCTTCGCAATCCGGCTACGGGCCAGCCATTTGTCAACAACGTAGTTCCTCAGTCCATGTGGGATCCGTTCGGATCGAAGATCCTCAATGCGTTCCCACTACCGAACCTACCCGGTGACTTCAATAATTACGCTCGTACCGGGTCGGTGGTAGACGATACCGACAGCTATGACGGTCGAGTTGACTGGGCGGCCAGCGACAAAGACTCGGTTTTCGCTCGTTACACAACGTCCAACCGGACACGAGACGTTCCCGGAAACTTTGGCGGCATCGCTGATGGAAGCAGTACTTCGTCCTGGGGAAACTCCACCCTCAAGTCCTGGGCAGCCGCTCTTGGTTGGACACACATATTCGGTCCTACTCTCACGAATGACTTCCGTTTCGGCTTCGTCCGGAACTTCTCGTATGACCAGCAACAGCCCTTCGGTATGAATGCTCCCTCTGACTACATCCCGGGAGTGCCTTTCAGCGCGGCGACAGCAGGCGGAATTGGCATCACGCAATATGTGAATCACACCATCATCGGATCGCCCGCCTATCTGCCCAAGCAGCAAGTGCCACAGCAATTCCAATACACCGATACTCTGTCCTGGACTAAAGGTCAGCACTTCCTGCGATTTGGAGCGGATGTTCGCGCTCCTATGCGCAATCTTTACGAAGACCAGGACTACATGAACGGCGGGCTCGGCTTTGCCGGGATCTATTCCGGAGACTCCTATATCGACGGGCTCTTAGGGTATGTCTATCAGGGTGGACTCTCTAATGTTTTCTTTGTAGATCAGCGCATATGGATGGCGTCCGCGTTCGCTCAGGACGACTGGAAGATCACAAGGAAACTCACCTTGAATTTAGGGCTACGGTATGATTTCGCGACCCCGCCCTATTCGGCGAAGAATCAGCTGGCAAACTTCAATCCAGCTGGCTCCGGCTCGCTTGTGACGGCGTCGGGAGGGTCCCTCTTCAATCGAAGCCTCGTTCAGGTGGACAAGACTGATTTTGCTCCCCGTATCGGCGTGGCTTACTCGCTGAACGACAAGACTGTTATCCGGGGCGGCTACGGCATTTACTATCTTCTGTTCAAGCGTGCCGGCAGCGAGGACCAGCTGGCACTGAATCCTCCAGGCCTTCTCGAGGTGACGGTCAATCCAAAGGGGAACCAGCCTGCCTTCTTGCTGAAGAACGGATTCGCACCGAATACGCTTGACCCTGCCAGCGTCAACTTGTCGAGCCTCCATATCCACGCCATGGAGACCGCCTCGCCCACGCCCAAAACGCAGGAGTGGAGCGTGGGCTTCCAGCGCGAACTTCCGGCGCGTCTGGTTCTCACCATGGACTATGTTGGTACTAAGTCTTCCAATCTCGACGTCATCCACGACCTGAATCAATACCTTCCAGGTACCCAGACTTTCCCCTATCCAAACTTTGGCTATCTCGAGTACTCCCAGGCAGTCGGAACGGGGAACTACAGTGGCCTCGAAGCGTCGGTGCAGCGTCGATTCAACAAAGGACTCTCCTTGGAGGCCGCATATACCTGGTCCAAGAACACAGGAACGACGTACTATCAGACTTTTGGACATGCCTTGAGCGGGTCAGATGTCCCTCAACATCTAGTCGTGTCCTATCTATATGAACTGCCTTTCGGGCGCAACAAGGAATTCTTGAATACCGGGGTAGGCTCTGCTCTGCTCGGAGGGTGGCGCACCTCGGGCGTCTACACGCATTCGTCCGGAACTCCATTCACGGTTACGTCAGCCGGAAACTTTAGCAGTCTCATCGATATCAACGGAAACGCAACCTCGTTGCCCAACATGATCGGCACGCCCAAGATTGTTGGCAATGTAAATTGCTGGTTTTATACCTCACGCAACAAGACCTGCACCGCGCTCGCGCCCAGTGCTACTGAAGCTTATGCACTGCCTCCGAACGCAAACCCGTATGGAAACGGGAGTGTCAACAATCTGCGCGGGCCGCACACGAACGTGTTCGACTTTGCTCTGATGCGCGATTTCTCTCTGGTTGAGAGAACCAAGCTCCAGTTCCGCTGGGAGGTCTTCAACCTGACGAACAGCGTACTCTTCGCTCAGCCTGACTCCGGTCTGAGCGATAGCGGTGTCGGCACGATTACATCGCTTGCGGGCGATCCGCGCATCATGCAATTCGCACTTCGTTTGTCGTTCTAAGATCGAAGCTGGAGCCGCGGACCGCTACTTTGGGGTACCACGGCATCCTCGTCGGTTCGATACTATAGTGCAGTCGTAAGAGAGAAGGAAATCCAGCATGCGTTACAAGGCTATCTCGCTGTTCGCCCTCATGGTTGTTTTGTTGTCTGCCGTGTCAGCTCGTGCTCAGGGGGCGGATCTCGACTTTCTCAACCACAATCAGCCACTGCTCGATGCCCATAATTGTTATCCCTACGAGGGGCATTGGAGCGACCGAATTCAGCGTGCCCTCAACTCGGGGTATCCAGTCTCCATCGAGCAGGACCTTGCCTGGTATGTCGATCCGGCGACCGGAAAGGGTCGTGTTGTCGTCTCGCATACACCGCACACCACGGGAACGGAACCGACGCTTGAAGACTACTTTTTCAAGCAGGTACGGCCGGTTGTAGAGAAGGCAATCGCCGAAAACAAAAAGGATCAATGGCCACTGATCCTCCTGCACTTCGATTTCAAGGACAATCAGGAACCACTGCTGCGGGCGGTCTGGCAGGTTCTTGGGGAACACCAAGAGTGGCTTTCAACTGCGGTAAAGACGGATGATCCGAGCAAGCTCTCGCCGATCGAGCGCAAACCGATCCTTGTGGTGACAGAAGAGTCCGACGAACAACAGAAGGTCTTCTATAACAGCCTGCCGGTCGGTGGGCGGTTGCGCCTCTTTGGCTCGGCTCACACGCCCCCAACCCCCAAAGGCATGCCCACGAAAGAGCTGATGCACTGGGCCGTCAACGTCACTCCGGAAGAGCTGCTGAGCGAGCGGCCCACGAACTATCGTCGTTGGTGGAACAGCTCCTGGTACACGGTTGAAGAGGGTGGAGAGCCTAAGGCCGGGGAATGGACTACAGCCGACAACCAGCGCCTGAAAGTCTTGGTGGATCATGCTCACAAGATGGGGTTTTGGGTGCGCTTCTATGCGCTCGACGGATTCGCTCCCTCTGAGGATCAGGGATGGGGTCAGGGTTACAACTTTGGCTCCCGAGAAGCAGTTATTCCGCGTTGGAAGGCTGCCATCGCTGCTGGTGTGAACTTCATCGCCACAAACCAGTACGAAGGACTCGCCACCTACCTAAAGCAGGATGCGAAAGAGCTTCGTCCAGCAACGGCTCTTGCATCGGGCAAATAGCTACCCCACCTTTGATCCGAGCGCAGGGCGTCGAGCCCTCGCCAGGCATTGCAACCCTTCAGAGGAGCATGAATGTTCTTTAGAATGCGCAGCGGAACCATCCGCAGGGGTTTGCTACTTATAGCGCTTGGTGGGCCGGCAGCGCTTCTTGGCCAGTCAACGACTTCTGACCAGAGCGACCTTCGCGCAGTCATCGTGCTGATGAGGCATGGGGTGCGCACACCTATTGAAAGTGAGACTCGCTCCGGAGCCTATAACGCACAACCTTGGCCCGCCTGGCCAACTGAACCTGGGGTCCTCACGCCTCATGGCGGTCAGGCTCTACGCTTGCTCGCCAACTTCTACCGGTCGCGCTATCCGAAGTTGCTGCAGGAAAACTCGTGCGAGCATCCGGGCATTTATATCGAAGCGAATACAACGTCACGCACGATCGCCTCTGCTAATGCACTTCTGCCTGGGCTTGCGCCTGAATGCAAGATCCAAGTTCACCTCACCGAAGCTCATTTGAATCCTCTCTTCTCACCGTCTCAGAGCAGTGCCGTTGATCACCAGCGCCTAGTGGATGCCACATTGGGCAGGATGGCGAATCGACCAGAATGGTTCACTGCCGCATTCGCTCGTCCTCTGGGTGAGATGCACGAAGTTCTTACAGCCTGCACAGGTAAAGACTGCAAAGCGTCAGTGCCGGACTTCCGCAGCGTCAAGGTAAAGAATGGTGTCGCTGCTCCCCGGGATCTACAGGAGGAAAACCCGGTCACACTTGGAGCGGACTTCGCTGAGAACTTCCTGCTTCAATACACCGAAGGGATGCCGATGTCGCAGGTCGGTTGGGGAAGGGTGTCACGAGCGAAGCTCAACGATCTGATGCAGATGAACACGCAGTATCACGATTTCATGCTGCGTACTCCATACGGGGCGCAGGTCGCAGCGTCAGACCTGGCCATACACCTAAAGGACACCGTCCTCGCTGCTGCTTCCGGACGGCCTACAAAGTACCAGCTTGGATCGCCGGACGACCATTTCATTCTCCTTGATGGACATGACGCTAATCTCACTTGGCTTGGCGGCCTGCTTCGTCTTGACTGGGTGCTGCCTGACCAGACCTTGAATGCCACGCCGCCAGGGAGTGCTCTGGTCTTTGAGGTTCACAGCAATCGGGAAACAGGCGCTGCAACGGTACAAGTTCTCTTTATCAGCCAGACACTGGACCAGATACGCGAACTGCGTCCGCTAACAGGCACCGAACAGCCCTCCATTGCGCCTGTGTTTGTTCCGGGATGCAGCGGACCGGGCCCAACGTATGCCTGCCCAGTGCAGGACTTCGCCCACTATGTCGACTCGATGATCGACGCTCGCTTCGTCAGCACGCCCAAATGAAAACGTTCCCGTCGGGTCACGCGTAGCAACTCAATCGACTGAATCGGCAAGAGCAATCTGTGGCAGCAAGGCAAACAAGACTGCTACAAACAACACGATCCAGACAGGGATAACGGCGGCAGTTCGTTGCGCATACCTATTTTCACGGTTCCAGCTAACCCGCCGTCGACCGTTCTTGTAGAAGCTTCGCGCCCAAGGGGCACGGGTGCTATCTACGACGACACGAGCGCATCGATCTTGGTTCCATGCGGCTTGCAAATTTCAAAAGCTGTTAGCTCGCGTCCGACCTCGTCTTCGTCGCTCGGCTCTGCGTTTCTAGTCGCCGCGCCGCCCGCTGGTTCTGGTAGTTGAAGAGGATCTGGTCAGCAGCAATGAGCAAGTCCTTCATCATGCGACGGAAATGCTTTTTCACCCAGGGCAGAAGGAGCAAATAGGCACGCACTTTTTGCCAAGGAGAAAGCGTTGCCCTTTTCACGGAGGCTGCGTATTCGTAAAACTGACGAAATTCCGGGAAATTCACTTCGTGAGTCTTCGCCGGGTCCCACCACTCTGGACAAGGGAGAGTGCCGTGCCGTCGTATCAAGCGGAAACCTTGTGATTTGAGGCGGGCAGGAGCTGTCTGCGACGACTGGCTCTCATGACGGGTGTAGCTGAAGAGGAATTTGTCCGATTCCCAAAACCGACCGATGAGCCCAACCTGAGCCAACAAGATGCCGTCAGAGTTCACATGGCTGCCTAGCGGCGGGCACTGACGCAGCGCATCCAGACGAAAGACACCGAAGATTGGAAAGCACATATGATCGTTCAACAGAAGATCACGCCAGCGGACCAAAGGATCAGGTGAGTCAAGCCGCAGCGGCAAGTTGTAATGCTCCACAAGGTCGCCAACAGGTGAGATTATCTTCGTGCGCGAGTGTGCCAGAACCAGGCCCTGATCGGCCTCGAGCGCCCCGATACATTCCTCCAGAAACGTCGGCTCGATCAAATCGTCATGTGCCGCGCTCTTATAGTATTTTCCGTTTGCCAGCGAATAGACCCTGCGGAAGTTCCAGCCGGCACCCATGTTCTTTGCATTTCGGAAATAACGGATGCGTGGATCCCGAGCAGCGTAGTCCCGACAGATTTCCTCTGTGCGATCGGTTGAAGAATTATCAGAGAGGACCAGCTCAAAGTCTTTGAAAGTCTGGCCTAAGATGGAATCCAGCGCTTTGGCGAGAAAGCGATCGGCGTTATAAACGGGCATACCCACGGTCAACATAGGACATGAAGGCATAGAAACCGCTCCTGTGCGCAGATTTAGAAGGTCAACACTGTTTCCCTAGACTAATAGCTAAGTTATACATTGAAGCCTCACTCGTTACTTCGATGGGAATTCCCTCAAGTGAGCAGTTATTTAGTGTTGTCAGACGCAAATATACGTGCCCCTTCCGAAGGCTCATGAAACAGGGTTTGATCGTTCAAAGTGAGATTGAACAGATGTCCAAGTATTGAAGAGACGCAGGTAAGGTGAAAGGTGGCCATCGAATGGTGGCTTCTCCAAATCAAATCCTTACGGCGCGTCCAATTTATTGATTTATTTATTGACTTCCATCTGCGATCACGCGCTCGGGCAATAAACCAAGCCTGAGTTAATGAGATTTTTCTATTTCACAGAAAAAGAGATACAAGCATCAGAGGCAAAACGGCATAAGAAATATTAGGATCATAGGCAAAACGGCGAAGCGGACCCAGGGTGATGCCGGCTGATTCGATAAATGCCACCGTCTCTCCGGGAAAATGCGCAGAATTCAACTCGTCGAAGGCAACCACCCCGCCTCGTACCACCCTGGGTAAGAAATGTTGAAGAGCTGTCTTCGTTGGCTCGTATAGGTCAAAATCCAGGTAAAGAAGGCTGATCAAAAGATGAGGATTCAACTCCAGATATTGGGGTATGGTGTGGCAGCTATCCCCCTGAACAAGGTTGACCTTCGGGATGTGGCCGAGCGGGCGATTTCTATCGTGGATCGAAGCGAGGTGGTTCAATTCTTCAACTATCTTTGTCGAGGTATCGAACGCTCCTTCGTGAAGGTGCTCCGAAGTTCCTGAGGAGGTGTCCTTTTCGTGGATCGTTGGAAATCCAGCAAAGGTGTCGAAGCCAATCACACGTCTGGTGTGATTGTAAGGCTCAAGGATTGACGAACATTGCGCCCACGTCATCAAGCCACCGCCTGCGAAGACTCCACACTCGACAACGCTTCCGTGTACTCCCAGGTTCAGTTTAAAAATCTCGTAACGCACGAGAAAACGTGCCAAGTCCTGCCTGCGAACATGCCGAGGGAAGGTCTCGAGGCGCTGAGCAAGCGGTAGACTTGAGTTCTCGAATGCTTGACAAAGAGCATTGACGATGTCCTCTTCAGCCGACGAATGCATATCCGCATGATGCCCGAGTTGATTTAGAGAAAGGCTGCTGCTAGCGGTCTCGTTGTTCATGAGGCCTCCGTCTGTTTTTGGGTTGCCCAGAAGTTTCTTTTGGTTGCCAAGAAGGCGGCGCTTTGCCCTGAAATCGCAATCGCGAGCTTATCCGCACGTGACCCAACTGAAAGTGTCAACCGAGAACGTTTGCCCGAGTAGACATCTACGCCTTCGCTGGTACTGCAACACGAAAGAACTACCAGCGCGTTACGTTTATCGGGCCTTGCGCTCCGTTCCGATGGTGAGCTATTGTTTTGAACTTAAGACGACGATTCATCTTTGGGTCCATCCTCAAAAAATGAGGTTGTTGCAAAAATATATTCCCCAAAAGATTGATTTTGGGTAGATACTTTCGGGAAGCGTGCTGCGTTGGATCGCTTTTATTCGTTACCCCTCCTGCCCCGGGCTCAGGTGCTTCGCAGTCGAAAATAAACATCATTAGTTGACGTCTAACGTCACTGCCAGTTCCGGTAAGACCCTAGCGAATCGCACCATGGGCCAACCATACATCAGCGTTGGAACTATCTTTTTTTTGGGAGCGAGAGCATGAATGATTTCCGAGCGCCTGCGTTTGATCTTCTACCTACTAGCGTGACGTTGCCGAAAGAAGGTCTGGAAACTGAATCGATCGAACTTACCGAACTTCAACAACTTTGTGAACTTTCAAACGTTGGCCAAGAAATTTTCGACCTGATCGTTGATCTGTACCCCATATGTCGGAGCATCACTGGTGATGGAGTTCGCCAGACGCTCTCGGTGATGACACAATTCATACCGTTGCAGCAGTATGAAGTTCCCAGCGGAACTCCCGCGCTCGACTGGACGGTTCCCAAAGAATGGAACATCCGCGACGCCTATGTGGCAAACGCGCGCGGAGAACGAGTGATCGACTTTCAACGGAACTGCCTGCATGTCGTAGGATATAGCACGCCGGTGAGCGGGAGATTCCATCTAAATGAGCTGAAGAAACACCTGTTCACCATACCTGAGCACCCTGACTGGATTCCATTCCGCTACTCCTACTACGACAGAAATTGGGGATTCTGCCTAGCCCATAGGGACCTCGAGAAGCTGGAGGACGGCGAGTACGAAGTACTCATCGACTCTTCGCTGGAAGATGGTCTTCTTACCTATGGTGAATACTATCTGCCCGGGTCTAGCACCGATGAGCTTCTAATTTCCACTCACATCGATCACCCGGCGATGTGCAATGACAATCTCTCCGGCGTAGCTGTGGCGACATTTCTTGCTCAATACCTATCTCGTGTCGAAAATCGACGTCTCTCGTATCGGTTTATTTTCATCCCAACAACAATTGGATCGATTACCTGGCTCAGCCGCAATGAAGAAACTCTTGACCAGATTAAATATGGCTTCACCTTGACCTGCATCGGAGATGATGGAGGGTTTACCTGGAAGGAAACGCGCCGCGGGGGCACTGAAATTGACCGGGCGGTCAAGTGTGCGTTGCGTGAAAGCAAAGAAGAACATAAGCTTTGGGGCTTTGATCCCTTCGGCTACGACGAGCGACAGTTCTGCTCACCTGGGTTCAATTTACCTGTCGGTTGCCTCTTCCGAACCTATTCCCATCATTACCCGCAAAATCATACCTCAGCCGATGATCTGACACTTATGTCGCCGGAAAGACTCTCGGGTAGCCTAGCTCTCACAGCAAGGATCGTCACAATTCTTGAGGGAAATGCAACGTATCTCAACACGAGCCCGAAGGGTGAACCACAATTGGGCAAACGTGGTATCTACCGCAAAATGGGCGGACCAAGTATCGAACAGAACTTGATCCACCTATTATGGGTCTTAAACTACTCCGATGGCGAACACTCACTACTCGACATCGCAGAAATGTCGCAGTTCGCATTTTCCGATCTGCGAAGGGCAGCTAACATTCTCCTGGAACAGGGCTTACTTGTTCCTTGTCCGTAGCTCCTGACTAGGAATAATTGGCGCAGATTTTGCGGGCAAGAAGAGCAACTTTGTGCGTAAAGATATGCCAAAATGCATACTCTTCTGTTGACATGGTGCGCCCACTTTGGAATACTCCGACGTAATTGAGTGGGCGGAGCTACGCGCAAAGCCCCTTCCTTTCTGCCTGCCACCCCGGGTTCCGAAATATTGTGAAGCGCGTCTTCCTGGGTAACCACACTCGTGCAACCCGCACCTTATAAACCAAGATGACTCTGCTTCGACCGCCGGAGCAGTGATCGTTCTGCATCCTTCCGAGGGACACATGTCGCTGCATTTGTCTCACGCGCTTTCATCGGCAAAGCGCACCGCTAGCCGGGTCAAGGGATTGATGAATCCGCGGGCACTACGATCCCTATTCAAAGCACACCACAACCCGGGCCACGAACGCTATCGGAGAGCCAGCATAACGGCGTCGGCATCGCTGATTCAGAAGACGCTGACGATCGCTATCAGCCTCATATCCGTACCGCTTACCGTGCACTACCTTGGTGCAGAACGGTACGGGGTCTGGCTCACGATCAGCAGTCTTTTGATCTGGTTATCGATGACTGACTTCGGGCTTGCTGGGAACGCACTGGTCAATGTGCTCTCCGAAGCCCATGGAAAAGAAGACAGACGGGCAGCCCAGGAATATACCTCTTCAGCCGTTTGGGCACTGATCGCTATCGCAGTTTTATTGGCTGCCGTAACGCTTGCAAGCTTTCCTTTCATCCCGTGGAGCTTGGTATTCAAGGTCACGACCATACCACCACATGAACTGGCTGTGGCCTGCGCACTCACGCTTGCGTTCTTTATTATCAGCGTGCCGCTTAGTGTCCAGTACTCGATTTATAGCGCGTATCAGGATGGGTTCCTGTCGAATGTCTGGGGTATTGCGATCAATGTAGCTTCGCTCGTGGCTTTGGTTGTCGTTAGCCGCTTCCATGGCAGTTTGCCAGAGCTAGTATTGGCTCTCTCGGGTACAAGAACGATCCTTGCGCTGATTAATGTTTATTATCTATTCTTCAGGCGTTATCGCTGGCTGCGTCCTTCACCCACCGCAGTACGCTGGCATTGCATACTCCGACTTTTCAGAGTGGGGTTCAAGTATTTAGTGGTCCAGCTGGGCGCGCTTGGTATTTACCAAAGCCAGCCAATGATCATCACGCAGATCCTGGGACCGACCCAAGTCATGATCTTTGTCGTGGCGCAGAAGATCATTACCCTACCGGCGGATATGATCTACCTGGTCACTGCGCCCTTGATTCCAGCATTTGGTGAAGCGAAAGCACGTAATGACTGGAAGTGGATCCGCGGAGCGTATCGCAACGCAACGCTGGCTTCCGTAGCAACCGGAGTACCGGTCATTTTGGCGATTGCGTTGATGGCGAAGCCACTGATTCGCGTTTGGGCAGGTCCAGCGGCAGTACCGGATACATCGCTCATCCTCTGGTTGAGTCTGTACAACCTGTGCTGCATTGTGCTGATGGCGGGTGGACAATTGCTGACTGGGTTGGAGAGGTTGAACGGGCCAACACTTTCAATTACTCTTTGCGCTCTTGGCACGATCGGATTTGGTATCCTCTTCGGCCGTTGGATTGGCCTGAGCGGCGTCGCTGCCGCGATGGGGGTCAGCAAGCTCCTCTTCTTCTTTCCTATTCAGCAGTGGGCGGTGCGGCGCATCTTTGCCGCAGGTAAGAGCCGCGCCCTCGAGACTACGATCAATGAAGTCGCGTCAAGCCCTTCGATATGATCGCTATTCCCTATCAAAGTTCCATCGGGTATCAGACCCGTGGAGGAGACCGCGTCCTCAGTTGATGCAAGAGAGTCGCTAAGGCCCTGTAACTTTACCGCACAACAGTTAAATTCTTTTTAGGATCCTACCCACATGTATCCGAATCATTTGATCCAGGACATTTTCGAAAGAAGCCAGGTGGCGGACGAGAAAGGGAATACTCACGCACTGAGGGATGGGATCGACCCGGAGGAAGGGGCTCTTCTCTTTTCACTTATTTCCCAGCACAAGTTCACGCGAACGCTCGAGGTTGGTTGTGCGTTCGGAATTTCCTCTCTCTATATCTGTGAAGCCTTGTCCCGGCAGGGTTCTGGCCATCACACCATCCTTGACCCGGGCCAGTACAGTGAGTTTCATGGAATCGGCGTTGCGAATCTGAAAAGAGCGGGCTTTGATTTTTTCGAGCTAGTCGAGAAGCCGTCGGAGGTAGCTCTTCCGGCTCTTCTTGCAGAGGGAAGAAAGTTTCAGTTTGCACTGATCGACGGTTGGCATACCTTCGATCAGACTCTCGTCGATCTTTTCTATATCGACCGGTTGCTGGAGGAAGGCGGAATCGTGGTTATCGACGACCTCCATCTGCATGGCGTGCGAAGGGCCGTCCGGTACATGCTCAACTATCCCAACTATAAAATCGTAGGAAGCACCACAGATTTCGACCGCCACCAGAAGGCGTCGTTAAGACGGCTTGTTGACGGTTGCATGCAGGGGCTAGGAGCAGTCATACCCAGGCGTTATCTTGACCAGATGTTTACGAGCACCCGATTGAATCCCGATGCCTCGCTGGGCATCAAGGGGTCGATGATCGCGCTGAGAAAGACAGGGCCGGACCCGAGGGGATGGAATTGGTACAAAGAGTTTTGAGAGGGTGTCTTTCTACTGATCGGAACCCAGCGTTTGACCCTCCCGTTTCCCTGTGTGTTTCGGAATGGATCGTCACTTTTGCGTCCTCCCGGATGTGTCACCTGGGAAGACAGCGTCCAGCACAGCGCCAATCTCTCAAATCAGTTACAAACCGGTTTACGTGGCCGAAGGTTCGCCCTCATCTTGATAAGCCAGCGGATTAGGATTTTCCATTCACGGTTCTCGAAATACCAGAGGCTAACAACGACATGACTCTGCATTTCGGCTCGGGGATCTGCCCCCCTGTCACAGAAACACAGACATTCCGCGTGCCAATCTTTGCATCGCACTTGGGAGCCACGTCATCCGTAACATATAGTTTTTACTCGCGTTACTAATGTGCGAAATGCGCTGAGTATGCAATAGCTCCAGGCAGGAAATACGGTGCGACATCTAATGTCGCAGTTTGACGTACGACTTTTGTGGTATCGCAAATGTCGTTCATGCTAATATCGGGACTCCAACTCCCCAAGTTGTTTAGCAATGGGCCCGCTAAGTACATTAAATGATTCTGTACTCGGTTCTGTAACCGAGAGTGCTACTGCTTTGGCCTGATAACAACAAGCCTACAGAAGAAGCACTCACCTCGAGAACGTAGCGGAGGAGTCTATGCACTCGACTTCCGAATCCCGAGATTGGTATGCGTTCCGCGTTCGACCTCGTCATGAAAAGCTCGTTTCTATGTCGCTACGCGGAAAAGGATATGAGGAGTTCCTTCCTCTTACTAAATCAAAACGTAAATGGGCGGATCGATCTCCAATCATCGAAATGCCATTATTTCCGGGCTACATCTTTTGCGACACTGAGCGCACTGAGATTGGAAAAATCCGCTGTACCCGCGGGATCCTTGATGTTATTCGTGCCGGATCTATGCCGCTGCCAGCTGATCGTGCGGAAATCGAAGGCCTACGCAAAGCAACGAAGGCGGAACTCGAGCTTGAGAGTTTGCCTTATATCGATCCGTCTACAGCTGGGCGATTACGAATTATTTCCGGGCCGCTAAACGGACTGGATGGAATGCTGGTGCAAGTGCGCGGCAAAGAACGACTGATCCTTTCCGTCGATTTGCTCTGCAGGTCAGTATTGGTGGAAGTGCCACTTTCCTCTGTTGCTTGTGTAAGCTACGTACCCTCCGATCTTCCCACTCCACCTTTTGAGAAGCTCTCGGGAGTTACCGCAACATAATCGGGCAAGCGCATCGCGATTGAAATGGAAGAAAAGGTAAGGAGAAACTAAAGTTCGAAGCGAACTACTGGACGACCTGCAATCAGTTACTCATACGTGTTCCACACTGTTCCGCAAATGGAGTCAGGCAATGAGGAGGCATTAGCATGTCACAACTTCACGTCAGTGCTCCTCAATCGATCATTCTTCTACTGCTAACTCCTATGCTCTTTACCAGGTTAGTTGCGCAGACGACGGCGACAACGGGAGATCCGTCGATGACAGCTCTCCAGTCGCAGACCACTGCTGACAAACTCGCAGCGGCAGAAATCGATAACCTGCCAGCGGACAAAAGTGCGTATGTTCTTGGCACAGGTGACCAGTTGTCGGTACGCGTATTCGGAGCGGATGACATTCCCGATCGGCCTATCGAGGTTGGCTCCGATGGAATGATTAAATTACCAATGGTCGGTAGGGTTCAAGCTTCACGTGTTTCCGTGCGGAACCTCGAAGCCGATCTGACGGCTCGATATCGGACCTATTTCAAAGATCCACAGATTTCCGTAACCGTGACGGACTATCGAAGCCAAGCAATTACTGTCGTTGGCGCGGTCAACGCGCCTGGTGTCATTCAGTTACGCGGGCCGACGCGATTAATGCGCGTAATCTCTCAGTCGGGCGGGCTGAAACCCGAAGCTGGAGACAAGATACTGATCACGCGCCGGCTCCCCTCCAACGACGTTGCTCCGGCTCCTCCTTCTCCAGGTTTAGCCGAACCGAACTCTTCTTTCTACCTAAAAGAGATCAATCTTCTAACGATCATCGATGGAACGGACCCCTCTGCCAACCTGATCGTCGAGGCGGGAGATCTAATTTCGGTGCCTAGAGCAAAGATGGTCTATGTGATTGGAGACGTGGGAAGGCCCGGAGGGTATGTTCTTGACGGACATAGAAGCAGGCTCACGGTGCTTCAGGCTGTCGCTCTCGCAGGCGGAGTCAATAAGTCTGCCGCGTACGGTGGTACCAGAATCCTACGACCCACAACCGAAACCGGCTCGCCTCGCACCGAGACCCAGATCGACCTGAAGAAGATTCTGGCCAGCAAATCTCCTGACATTCCCCTTCATGCCGATGACATCTTGTATGTACCTAACAGCCTTACTAAGGCTGTGACCCTTCGTACGATAGAAACGGCTGTGAGCGTGGGGACGGGTCTTTTGATCTGGAAATAATCCACCGTTGCTCGGAGTTTCAGTTATGCGCACACCGGATGGAAAGCTAAGAGTCATCTCTCCCGCAGAAACAGCCGAGCCCAGGCTGCCGTCCGGTGGTGCCTTGGACACTCTTCACACTTCGACCGTCTATGGCACGCCTGAAGAGCAGATTAACTACTTCCTTCTCCTGCGCAGGCATCGTCACGCAGTCATGATGATCTTCGGACTTTGTGCACTTGCTGGCGTGCTCTACGCCTTCCTCGCTCCCAAGTCCTACAAAGCCCAAGCGGTGCTTGAAGTCACGGGTATCAATCAGGATTTCATGAACACTCGGGATGCGGATCCATACGGAAATGGAGTAGCACCAGACAGCTATCTTGAAACCCAGATCATGCTCTTGAAGAATGAGGCTGTCGTAGATCGTGTGGTGAAGGGCATGGTGCCCAAGGTACCTTCCTCATTAGCCTCCGATGATGCGGGCCGAGAAGGATTGATCCGCAATGTGATGTCAAACGCAAAGGCTAAGGAAGAAGGGATGTCGAATCTGATCAGGGTCAGTCTAATCGGACCCGATCCACATCTCGTGGCAGATACAGCCAACGAATGGGCCAATCAATATATTCAGCAGGGACAGAATGCCCGGTTGACGGCGGCGTCGGAAACAGGCACGTTCTTGAAGCAGCAGCTGGAAGATGCGAAGCACAAGCTGCAGGAGGCAGGAAATGCGCTGCAAGAGTATGCACGAGCCAGCGGGATCGTCCTGACGAGCGGAACTCAGGAGCCAGTGGCTGCAGAACATTTGCGCGAGATACAGCAGGGTCTTGCCCAAGCAGAGGTCGACCGCGCAAATCGGCAGTCGGCTGTGGAAATGGCTCAGAACGCCGCCGCTGATACGTTGCCCCAAGTTGTGGATGACCCGACAATACGCGAGGATGGCTCCAAGCTGACTGAACTACGCAGGCAACTAGCAGATCTAAGCACGACGCTTACCCCTTCGAATTACAAGGTGCAGAAGGTTGAAGCGCAGATAAAGGACCTCGAAGCAGAGATGCTGCGGCGGCGGTCCATCATCGTCCACCGGCTCTCGGTGGAAGATGGCACAGCGGCACGGCGGCAGCAACTACTCAAGCAGCAATATGATCGGCAACTCGCAGTCGCGACCGATCAGGGAAGCAAACAGGTCCGCTTCGATATGCTCAAGCATGAAGTGGACGTGAACGAGCAGGTCTATCAGTCGATGCTGCAGAAGGCAAAAGAAGCGGGAGTCATTGCGGCACTGCGAGCAGCGAATGCCCGTGTGGTCAGCCCTGCAAAGGCGCCCCTGATTCCTACTTCGCCCAAACTCTCTATTTGCATAACTTTGGCCACACTGCTCGGTGTTGTCCTGTCGTTGCTCTATATCCTCATCGCCGAACGCAAAAACAATAGCGTACGCAATCCGGGCGAGAGCGAGCAATATGTTGATCGCCCAGAGCTGGCAGTAATTCCACGATCCCGCCTCCTCAACAAGAGCTCTAAAGCTCTTGCCCGCGGAGCGCTGAAGCTTGGCGTTGGCTCCAAAGAAGTGCATCCTATGCTCGAACATTGGAGAGAAGCGGATAAAAACTTCTTGACGGAAACCTATCGCTCAGCAGGGATATCAATTCTGTTTAGCAGGCATGGCCCAGTCATTCCCAGGGTTCTGCTGGTGACAAGTCCTCACCCGCGATGCGGGAAGACGATCACGATTGCGAACCTCGCGATAAGCCTGGCCGAAAGCGGCCAGCGCGTACTTCTTATCGACGGTGATCTGCGTCGTCCAGCTCTCCCGCTACTCTTCGGAGTGCAAAATATCGAAGGTCTGGCAAATACGCTCAACGAAGCTGAGTGCGCGGATCCCCACAGCCTAATACAAACCACCGCTTTCCCCGGCGTCTCCATTCTTACAAGTGGCAATGCCAAAGACAACGTAACCAGGCTGTTACACTCGAGCCGCCTTGCCTCAGTCGTTCGGACTGCGCGCAGCGGATTCGACTTTGTTCTTATAGACGCTCCACCCTTACTTGGATTAGCGGATGCGCGGATCCTCGGCAAGGTCGCAGATGGAGTGATCTTTATCTGTCGTGCAGGCCGCACCAGCGGCGACGACCTGGCAGAAGGGCGCAGACTTCTGGCTGAAGACGGCACTTATATCATCGGTACCATTTTGAACGACTATGACTCCCAGCGCGAAGGATCATCTCATTACGACAGTTATTTGAGCTATGTCGGTAAGACCTCGGCCTAACACCTTCCCTGTTTATTGGCCGCAGCCAGTGAGTGAGCCGCAGCGGCATCGTCGTTATCGTTTGACTCGCTCTATGGAGAAGCAACGATGCGCCTCCGAAATCTTCATCTTTATCAAGTCTTGCGATTATTGGCTGATGCAATTGCAATTGCCTGCGCGTGGCGATTGACGGTCGCTATCCGCATACTGCTTAATTCTGTCGCCTCTCAGCAGGTCACGATCGTGGAGGCGACGTTCTGGGCGCCTTCTCTGCTGGTCGTCTTGGCTCTATGGTCCATACTTGCTTGGAGGCTTGGTCACTACGGTGCACCAGAAAAGCAGGGCTGGCATAGAAACTTGCTCGCTGTCATCGACCAGAGTCTTCTAGCTAGCATGATTGTCGTGTCGGTCACTGTCTTTGATCGCAGCGTCGGGATCGAGTCATCGCGATCCTTCATGCTGCTCTTTGCGCCGGTGAGTTTCGTCACGCTTGCATTGGCAAGATTCGGCACACTGTTATTGTGTCTCAAAACAGAAAACATATCGTTTCCACCTCTACGCGCCGCTCTTCTTGGAGATTGTCAGGTTGCCGCGCAGTTGTTGGGCCAGATATCACCGGTTCGCGGAGATAGCATTTTTACGGGCTTGATCGTTCCCGAGGGCCAATCTACGGCAGAAGCTCCCGAAACTCTGCGTGTGCTGGGAACCACGACCCAACTAGCAGAAGTGATCAACCGCGAGCAAATTAGAGAGATTATCGTGCTAAATAGCTCCATGCCCCACACGGAGGTGGAACGATGCGGAGTGGTGTGCAAGCGAATGGGCATGTCAATGAATTTTGCTTTTGATCTTGCAACGGGACCCGCTCGGATGAATCTCTCCACCTTCTATGGGTTCCCCATTCTGGAGATCGTGCCAATTAGTGTCTCGAAGACACAAGAATTGTTGAAGCGGGTGTTCGACGTGCTTCTAGCCAGTATTGCCCTTGTAATAACGGCTCCGTTGATGTTGATAATCGCAGCCGCCATTAAACTGGACTCCGAAGGACCGGTGTTTTACCGTGCACCCCGCGTGGGCAAAGGGGGACGACATTTTATCTGTTTTAAGTTCCGCTCAATGTACATGGTCTCCGACCGCGTTCAAGTAACGACCGCTAACGAGAAAGACGGGCACATTTTCAAGATTAAGAACGACCCACGAGTTACACGTATAGGCCATTGGCTACGCCGTCATAGTCTCGACGAGTTGCCGCAAATTTTTAATGTACTGCTCAATGAGATGAGCATTGTAGGGCCACGTCCCCTACCTGCGGTCGATCTTGACCCCGATGGCATGAGCCGGGCTTTTGCAGAGTGGGCGGAAGGTCGTGCATGTGTGCAGCCTGGCATAACTGGCCTGTGGCAGATTCGAGGACGCAGTGAACTTCCATTCGAAGAGATGGTCCGTCTGGATTTGGAGTACACACAAAATTGGTCTCTGCTGCTTGACATCAGAATCATCCTCGATACTCCCGCAATCGTGCTGAGGGGTACAGGGGCCTACTAGATTAGAAAGCTGCTTCCTCAGGAGAATCGCTGTGACGACTGTCACCCTTCTTGCGCCAATCGAGCTTAGGGCATTGTCGGACCGGCCAAAGGTCTCCGTTCTTATCTCTAACTACAACTACGCTAAGTACATCAGCCAAGCAATCGAGAGCGTTCTCTCTCAGACCTATGAGAATTTTGAACTCATTATCTGTGACGACGGTTCAACCGATAATTCGAAGCAGATTATCACCGAGTATTGTCGACGGGATTCGCGGATTCATCTGATTGCAAAAGAGAATGGCGGCCAAGCTTCAGGTTTCAATGCGGCTTTCGCGGCGAGTGCGGGCGAACTGATTTGTTTTCTTGATTCAGACGACCTTTTTCACCTGACGAAGCTCGCGTTGATGGTGGAGGCGCACCTCGATGCCCCGGACGCAGGTTTTGGTGTGCATCGCGTGCAGAGGGTCAACACGCGGAGGCGGTCGCAAGGTGTTTGGCCGTTGGGATCAGGGCTTCCGGAGGGTTGGCAAGGCGAGCGGATGCTGAAAGATGGCGGCGCCTTGAGCTATATGCCTCCAACCTCGGGATTGAGTTTACATCGCACAGTAGCGGAACATATCTTCCCGTTGCCAGAGAGCTTCAGGATCTGTGCGGATCAGGTAATCATCCGCTTCGCTCCTCTGCTGACGTCGATCTTGCGGAGGCAGGAGGTGTTGGCTGAATACCGACTGCACGGCGCAAATAGCTATGAGAGATCGAAAATGACCGCTGAATCCATCTTGCGGGAGATCACGATGTGTCGGAATCTGTGGATTGCGCAGCGTGATTTTCTTAAATCCCGCGATCCCACTCTTGCTCCGCAACTGCAGCCTCTGGAAGACAGCTCTTACATCTTATATCTCGAGTATCTTCACGCGCGCCTTTCCCGATCATCTTCAACACCGCTATATCACCAGCGCTATATTCGTGATAAGGAGGAGGCTAATCCGGACGCCCGAATGCTATGGTTTTGGAAGAATTCGATCTACTTTCCATCATTCATATTCGAACGCATGATTAATCTCATGAACCGACAGAGTTTCTTGAAAGAGATCCTCGCAAAACTCCGCGGTTTCGCCTGATGATCATCTGTAAAAGACGACCAAGCATTTCACTCTAATTCTTACTTCCTTCCTCTACACAGGAGGTTTTCAATGCTTTCATCACCGATGTTGACAGTGGGTATGCCCGTTTATAACGCTGATCGCTTTCTCGCCAAGTCGTTGGATTCTATCTTGAGCCAGACCTTCATCGACTTCGAACTGCTGATATCGGACAATGCTTCGACCGACCGTACTGAGGAGATTTGCCGCGAATATGCTTCCCGAGATAAACGTATCCGGTATTTCAAAAATGAAAAGAATATGGGAGCTGGGTGGAATTTCCGACGCGTCTATTCGCAAGCGACCGGGAAATACTATAAGCAGGCGGCCCATGATGACTTCCTAGAACCTACGTTCCTTGAGGAATGTATTACGGCGCTAGAGGCCAATCCCAGCCTGGTGTTGGCGCATGCTCGAACCAAGGTTGTGTCACTGACAGGTGAGTTAGTCGAATATTACAACTTACCTCTCCGGTTCGATTCACCAGACCCGCTGGTCCGCTGGCATGATCTTCTGCTGAATGACCACATGTGCTTTCAAATCTTCGGTGTCTTCCGACTTGAGGCACTTCGTCAGTGCCCGCCGCAGGGCAGTTATGTCAATTCCGACGGCGTGCTTTTGGCGCAGGTGGGTTTCCTTGGTCGCTTTTGGGAATCGGATAAGTTTCTGTTTATCAGCACCCGCCACGAGAGCCAATCGATGCAAACATTACCTGTTCGCCTTAAATCTGATGGGTTTCGGTTGATACGGCGCCATGGCACTTTACCGTGTCCGGAGTGGTGGGACCCGGCAAAGAGTCATGCAGTTAATTTTCCGGAGCTTCGCCAGCTTTACGAGTACGCTGCCTCGGTGAAGCGAGCTCCGCTTTCTTTCGTGCAAAAGCTCCATGCATACTCCCTTTTGTTTCCTTGGACCAAAAAACACTTCCGCCGCATAACGAAAGATTTACTTATAGCTTCTGACCAAATCATCTTCAATTACCAGAACCGGAACGCGGTGCGACGACTCGAAATACTAGGTCCGGGAGAGCATGTGAAATCAGATATGGAACTCACGACGCAGGCTCAAGGAGGCAAAACGGTATGAGAGTCGCCATCCTAGCAGGAGGGCTGGGGTCCCGCCTGGCCGAAGAAACTGATGTCCGTCCCAAGCCAATGGTGGAGATCGGTGGCAAGCCGATCCTTTGGCACATCATGATGCACTATGGTCACTACGGTTTTAATGACTTCGTCATCGGCCTTGGTTACCGAGGCGAGGTCATCAAGAAATACATGCTCGATTACTGTTCACTCAATCATGATCTGACAGTCTGCACAGCAACCGGAAAAGTAAAAATGGGAAGCTCTCCGGTAGAAGACTGGACGGTTGACCTCATCGATACCGGCATTAAGACGCAAACCGGTGGGCGAATCAAGCGGCTCGCACCGTTTATGGGAAAAGGTACCTTCATGCTGACGTGGGGCGACGGCGTTTCCAATCTGAATATTAATGAGTTGTTGGCATTTCATCGCCGGCATGGAAAACTGGCAACGCTTACCGCGGTACGGCCGACGGCACGTTTTGGACACCTTGAAATGCTTGAAGACCAGATCGTCGAGTTTTCCGAGAAGCCGCAGACCAAAGAGGGCTGGATCAACGGTGCATTCTTCGTGCTTGAGCCTGAAGTCTTCGATTACATTGATGGCGACAGCACGCACTGGGAGAAGGAACCGCTCGAGCGGCTCGCGCGAGATGGCCAACTCATGGCTTATCGCCATTCGGACTTCTGGCAATGCATGGATACGATCCGCGAAAAACGTTACCTGGAAAGTCTGTGGGAAGAAGGTCACGCACCTTGGAAGATCTGGGAGGAAAACGATGCGCGTATTAGTGACGGGTCACGAAGGCTATATCGGAACGGTACTGGTCCCGCTGCTACTCTCAGCAGGGCATGAGGTCGTTGGTCTCGATTCCAACTTATTCGAGCGCTGCACCTTCTCCGATGGTGTTCCTGCTATACCTTCCATCCAGAAGGACGTGCGTGATGTTTGTCTCGCGGAGCTAGATGGCTTCGATGGAATCATTCATCTGGCTGGTCTATCTAATGATCCGCTCGGCGACCTCAATCCCGAGTTGACGTATGAGATCAACCACATCGCGTCCGTCCGACTTGCGCAACTTGCCAAGGAAGCGGGCATTCAACGTTTTGTCTTTTCATCGTCCTGCAGTAATTATGGGGCGGCGGGCGGGACCGATATGTTGACCGAAGAATCTCCGTTTAACCCTGTTACTCCTTATGGCATTTCAAAGGTTCGTGTCGAGCAGGATGTATCAAAGCTCGCGGACGATCGGTTCAGTCCGACTTTCCTGCGCAATGCAACCGCCTTCGGTGTCTCTCCCCGGTTACGATTTGATCTTGTATTGAACAACCTCGTAGCATGGGCGTATGCTACCGGCCGCGTACATATCAAGAGTGATGGCACCGCCTGGCGACCAATCGTTCATATAGAAGACATCTCGCGAGCCTTTCTAGCGGTTTTGGAAGCACCAACCGACATCGTACACAATCAAGCATTTAATGTAGGTCGCACTGAAGACAATTATCAGATTCGCGATCTCGCAGACGTTGTGAAGGCTACTGTCCCGAACACAACGATCGAATACGCAAGCGGCGGGACCGCAGATCAGCGCTGTTACCGCGTCGACTGCTCCAAGATAAATCGTATGCTCCCAGCTTTTCAGCCACAATGGGATGCACGCAAAGGAGCACGCGAACTCTACGAAACATTCTGTACTACAAATCTAACGGTTGATGACTTTGAGGGCGAACGTTATAAACGCATTGCCCATATTCAGAAGCTTCTGGCTAACAAAGAACTTGACCCGACTCTGCGCTGGACGGAGCAACGAGGATCAGCAACCAGCGAGGCAGCCTAGTCATGGAACATACTACTTTTCGTTGTCGAGCATGTGCATCTCCATATACGATTCCTATTATTTCGTTTGGCCGAACACCTCTCGCGGACAGTTTGCTTACCCAAGGAGAACTGGGGGCACCGGAGGTTACTGCACCGCTTGACCTGGTCTTCTGCCCTGATTGCTCCTTAGTGCAGATTACAGAGACCGTACCACCTGAGATTCTCTTTTGTCGGTCGTATCCTTATTTCTCATCCGTCTCTAAGAGCCTAAGCGAGCACTTCGCGGCCAGTGCCAATTTGATCATCGAGAAGCACGGCTTGAACAGTCATAGCCTTGTGGTGGAAGCTGCTTCAAATGACGGCTGCATGCTTCGCAACTTCGCGGCTAAGAAGATCCCAGTCCTCGGCATTGATCCTGCAGAAGGGCCAGTAAGTAAGGCGCAACAGCAGGGAGTCACGAGTATGTGCGCATTCTTCACTGAAGATCTCGCCAAGGATCTAAAGGCACAAGGCAAACAGGCAGATATATTCCTCGCGAACAACGTGCTTGCCCATGTCGCTGATCTTAATGGTTTCGTTGAAGGCTTTCGCACACTGCTCAAGCCATCCGGGGTCGCTGTCATCGAGTGTCCGTATATCGTCGATCTGATCGAGAAGTGTGAATTCGACACCATCTATCATCAGCACCTTTGCTATTTTTCCGTAACGGCGCTCCTTCGTCTCTTCGAGAGGCACAATTTGTGCCTCACAGATGTCGAGCGCACGTCAATCCATGGCGGCTCGCTACGCCTGTTTGTACAGCATCATGGCCATTCTAGTGAGCGCGTAATGGCTCTCCTTGATGAAGAAAAAAAAATGGGGCTCGACAAAATCCAGTTTTACCAGAGTTTCGCATCCCGCGTGGAAGGTGTGCGCGATAGTTTGGTCAAGATGCTCAAGGAACTGAAAGAATCGGGTAAGAGGATTGCTGGCTACGCTGCGGCTGCCAAGGCTACCACTCTACTTTCATTCTGCGATATTGATAACTCTATTCTCGACTATATCGTCGATCTGAATGAATTCAAGCAGGGCCGCTACATGCCAGGCAACCATTTACCCATATATTCGCCCAGCAGGCTACAAGAAAATCCGCCAGACTACTTGCTAGTGCTCGCCTGGAACTTCGCATCAGAAATCATGAATCAGCAACAACGCTACAAAGAGGCTGGGGGCAAATTTATCGTTCCAATTCCGTCACCTGCGATTGTTTAGGAGGATTTTGTATATGAACAATACTGTATATGTAGATGCACAAATGACGGACGATCGGCGCCGCGACCGTCTGTATGACGGACAGTTATTTGTCTATCCTCCAAAGGAAACGGCTCTGCAGTTTACTGAGTTCGCCCGCGAAATGATCTGCGAAGGCTTCAACTGTTCCGATCCGACATTGGCGCAGTTCGACATGCCGGTAGAGGAGTTCGTTAATATCTTCGCACCGATGAAGCCCGCCTTCATCCATCACGCCAAAACAAAGAAATTAATTCAGGAGATGCTACTCGATTTCGACTGTGATATGGATAATACTTACTTGGACGTGCCGCGACTACGCGCCGTCACGTCAGACGCTTATCTGACGTCTGGTGTTGGTTATGCCCATCATCTGCATCGTGACACCTGGTATTCAGCCCCAATGTGTCAGATCAATTGGTGGCTCCCTATTTTCCCCATGACTTCAGAGAGTTCTATGGCATTTCATCCGGTCTATTGGAGCCAGCCTGTCGCTAACGGATCGGCAGATTTCAATTATTACGAATGGAACAGCACAAGTCGCGCGACTGCCGCACAGCATATCAAGAGCGATACTCGGCCACAGCCCAAGCCTCTAGAACCGATCGCACTCGATCCGCAGATTCGCCTTGTAACCGATCCTGGGGGAGCTATTCTTTTTTCTGCGGCTCAAATGCACTCTACAGTGCCAAACACGTCTGGACGCACTCGTTTCAGTATCGATTTCCGAACCGTGCATCTGGGTGATCTTCGCGAGCGGAAAGCAGCTGCGAATATCGACTCTAGACCAATGGGCACTTCTCTGCGCGACTTCATGCGCGGTAGTGATCTCACGCGACTGCCTGACGACATCATTGCCCTGTATGACAACACCGTTGTCAAGGAAGGTGTACTAATATACGCGCCCGAGCAGACGGTAGCAGCCATTCCGTAGAGATTGCATTTGTGTCATTGGCAGTGCTCTGCGCCACTCATGTTCTCTTTCAATCCTAGATATAGAACGGAACTACGATGAATTTAAGACTTGGGTCTGTCATCGACCGTCTCTCCGCGGCCCCCGGTAGCAGTCCAATTAAATGGCTGCTGCGTACACCTTTGAACTTAATTCCAGCCGGCCTCAAGATCACTGTCATGCGCGGGCCACTTCAAGGAAAAGGATGGATCGTCGGATCAAGTACGCACGCCTGCTGGTACGGAACCTACGAGCCGGAAGAATCACGGCTGATGCAACAAAGACTTCAGCCTGGAGATGTCTTCTTCGACATCGGTGCGCAAGCGGGTTACCACACTATGTATGCTTCAGAGCTCGTGGGACCCTCTGGACGCGTCTTCGCATTTGAACCTGCCCCCTCCAACCTCGCGCACCTCAAACAACATCTGCTGATGAACCATCTTACCAACACAGTAGTGGTGGATGTGGCGGTTTCCGACACGAGCGGCGTTTCTCATTTCGACTGTGCAGATAGTTTGGTTGCCGGACATCTCTCTTCAGTAGGAACATTGGAAGTTCGTACCATCAGCCTTGATACGGAGATCGACTCTGGAGCTTTGCCGGAACCTGACTACATCAAAATCGACGCTGAGGGTGCAGAGTTGAAAATCTTGGAAGGGGCTCGGAAGATGCTCAGACGAAGACATCCAACTCTCTCGTTGGAGACGCACCAGTGGATTCCCCAGTTCCCCGCAATTCGTCAGGACTGCAAGCGTCTTCTTGTAGAGCTTGGGTATCAATTTTCCGAAGCAAATCCTGACGTAAAGCACAGTGACACACATCTACTTGCGTACAGGCCAACTTCAGATTGCCTCTAGGAGTCGCTGACTTAATCTCAATTTTGCAATCAACTTAGAGCAATCGAGCCGCTTTATTCATCCTTCACATTGACGAGGTCCGACCCATGGAACAGATCTCCTCTTGTCCAAACTGCACGAAGAAATCCGTCGAAACCTTCTATACTGTTGATCCGGTACCGGTCCATAGTGTCATGCTTGTACCTACGCGTGAGGAGGCGTTGCACTTTCCGGCCGGTAAGATCACGTTAGGGTTTTGCAATGCCTGTGGGTTCATCACCAACACGTCATTCGACGACTCCAAGATGAATTATTCGCCGAAGTGCGAGGAGACGCAGGGCTTTTCCTCTACATTTCAATGCTTCCATGACCGGTTAGCGAAAGACCTGATCGAACGATACGGATTGCATGATAAGTCTGTGTTAGAGATCGGTTGTGGCAAAGGCGAATTCATCTCGATGCTTTGCGCTATGGGCGAAAATCGCGGCGTCGGTTTTGATCCCGCATTCGTGCCGCAGCGACGGCCGGTGCGGGGGGGAGACGCGGTTGAATTTATCGAGGACTTCTACTCTGAAAAGTATATGCACATCAAAGCTGACTTCATTGCATGCAAGATGACGCTTGAGCACATCCCAGACACGCACCAATTTGTGAGTATGGTTCGTCGCGCGGTCGGCGAGAATTTCGACACTACAGTATTCTTTCAGGTCCCAGATATGAGCCGAGTACTCAAAGATGTCGCATTTTGGGATGTTTATCACGAACACTGCTCCTATTTCACGGCCAGTGCATTACGAAATCTCTTCGTGGCGTCAGGATTTGATGTGGTTGATGTCTGGACGGATTACGACGATCAATATCTAATGATTACTGCTCGCCCGACGAAACGGCACCTTAGCGATGCGAAGTCGCTAATTCCACCTTCCAAAACTGAGGTCAGTGCGGTTCGCAGTTTCACGTGCGAGGCAGAACGTCGCATTCATCTGTGGCAACATGCAGTGAATCGTCTGAAGCAAGAAGGTCAGCATGTTGTTATCTGGGGTTCAGGGTCAAAGGGTGTAGCCTTCCTCTCCGCGTTAGAGGCACATGTAGACGATGGTGGTATCGAATATGCTGTGGACATCAATCCCTACCGCAAGGGCTACTTCATGCCCGGAACAGGTCAGGAGATTGTAGAACCGGAATTCCTATCAGCCTATCGGCCTGAGGTGGTCATCGCCATGAATTCTATCTATATCCCAGAGATCGGGGCTGATCTCAAACGTCATGGAGTTCATGCCACGGTGATGCCGATAGAAGCCATCGAGGCAGCAGTCTAGAGATATGCATGACGGGATTGTCGGGGGAATTGCCGGCTCGGCCACAGCGGCGGAGCTCGCTAATCGATTTCCCTGCTCACGCATTTCTCGTGGAAAGCTCGCTGCACGTATTGAATGCGCTATCCCCGGCAGCAACTGCTTCGCTGGAGATTGCGAAGCATATCGTTGCGCAAGTTCCACAACCTTCACACTCAACCATAGGGCGCGCTCACGATAGGACTCGAAGCATGCGGATTGCCATCTTCGATTACAAGATCATACCTGGCAATCCGAGCGGAAATTGCCACCTCACACTGCTGCGCTCACTTTCGAAGGAACATAGGTTTACCGTCTTCTCGGTGGAGTTTGAGAATCCTGATCCGCAAGCAATTACTTGGATCCGCGTGCCTGCACCAACACGACCGCTGGCCCTGCTGTTTGTGGTATTTCATCTGCTGGCTCCAGTAATGTACATCATGTACAAGATCCGCACCGGAGAGCGTTTTGATCTCGTACAGTCAGTGGAAAGCGACTTGTGCTTCGGCAGTGTTGTCTACTCGCACTTCTCACATACGACCTACCTCCGCCACCACATGACAACTCGTCATGGCTTGCGCGGGATGTTGCGCTGGATCGATAATTGGCTCCATGCCCGCGCAGAGCACTTTCGCTATCCGGCTGCCGAACTCATAGTGACTCCCTCTACTGGCCTCGCGGAGGAATTGAAACGCGATTTCCAGGTCGCGCCAGAGAGAGTGAACGTGATTGCAAATCCAATCCCCGTCAAACGCATGGAGCGTCCCGGCGATTTCGAGCGAGAAAATTTCCGGCACCAACTCGGGTTCACTTCGTTAGACTTTGTGCTTGTCTTCTCCGCACTGGGTCAATTCGACCGTAAAGGTCTCCCACTCATCTTCGAATCTCTGGAAGCGCCCAGCCAAGTGCAGACAAAATTGTTGGTGGTCGGTGGCGAGCCCGACCTAATCTCAGAATACAGACGGCGGGCGGATGCGATGGGAATTGGAGATCGCATCTACTTCGTAGGAATGCAGTCCGACGTGCGGCCATTCCTCTGGAGTGGAGATGCGTTTATCCTTCCGTCAGCCTATGAATCTTTCTCCCTTGTAACATACGAAGCCGCGGCAGCTGGACTTCCCATTCTCGCTCCACCCTTAAATGGAATATGTGATCTATTGCGGGACGGAGAAAATGGATTTTTAGTAAATCGGAGCAAATCCTCGATAACCTCTGCCCTGGAACACCTTACGGCCCTCCCCGAAAAAGAACGCGAGGCGATGGGGCACAATGCCCAGCAGTCGGCAGCGAGATTTTCGGAAGAACGTTTTGTCAATGCATGGCGAGACCTTTATAACAACTTGAAATTCTCTAGCGATACAACAGCAGCTGCTCGAGCAATAGGCGGCGCGACTGTTGGCATGTAGTACTCCGTCGGACTGACCTGGTGAGACCCTATGCGGCCAGACTATTTACCGAACTGAATTCCTCGTCAATGGAAAATTTTCTTGGAGACGCGATCTGTCTCTGTCGCGCGTTCTCTAAAAGTGTTTTGATCTTTTAGAAATGCAGAGTGGATGGAAGGAATGCCTGGCGTGCGGTGCACAGGCCGCCAGGCGTGGGGTTCACATGTACAGCCCACATGAAAGCGTGACGGCGTCTTCGTCGCTCGAAACGAGTGCCGCTTCGAAAGTGCTCCTTGTTCATAACTCCTACCGACAACCCGGCGGAGAAGACCAGGTCGTTAATGCCGAGGCGAATCTACTTCGATCCTATGGACACGAAGTTCTTCTGTACGAAGCGACCAACGCAGACATCCACAATCCACTTGCAGTACTTGGCCAAATGGTGTGGAATCAGACGAGCTTTCGTGAGTTGCGTGCCCTTGTCCAACGAACTCGGCCAGATGTCGTTCACGTGCACAACACTTTTCCTGTAATCTCCCCAGCGGTGCTTTACGCAGCCGCAGAGGAACGTGTTCCGGTCGTACACACGCTCCATAATTACAGACTCCTTTGTCCGGCAGCGATTTTCTACAGGGATGGCCAAGTTTGCGAGGAGTGCGTACACAGCCGCAACTTCCTGCCCGCCGTGTTTCACGCCTGTTACCGCCACAGCCACCTAACAACCGCAGCCGCTGCGGCCACGCTAACAGCACATCGTCTTGCGCGTTCGTGGCAGCGGCATGTCGCTGCCTACATCGCACTCACCGAGTTTGCCCGACAAAAATTCGTTGAGAACGGCTTCGATCCTTGCAAAATGCACGTGAAACCAAACTTCATTCGACTCGATCCCGGCATGGGATCCGGGAACGGTGGTTATGCGCTTTTTGTGGGCAGGTTGGCCGAAGAGAAAGGCATCGTTACCTTGCTCAGAGCATGGAAGCAACTCGAAGATAGATTTCAGCTTGAAATTATTGGTGAAGGTCCTCTGTCTTCAGAGGTCAAGGCCGCGCAACTTACCATGTCCAATGTTCGCTGGCATGGCTGGCTGCCCAAAGACCAGGTACTGGCGCGAATGCAGCGCGCCAACATGTTGATAATTCCCTCCGAGTGGTACGAAGGTTTTCCGGTTACTCTTCTTGAGGCATTTGCAACCGGCTTGCCAGCACTCGTTAGCCGCATCGGGAGCCTGGCCGGCTTAGTTGAGGAGAAAAAAACCGGCGTGCAGTTTGAAGCAGGAAATGCCGTTGAGCTTGCCGACAAGACTCGCTTTTTATTCACAAACCCTGATTTGCTTTGGCAGATGCGTCGAGCCTGCCGCGAAGAATACGAAAAGAAATATACAGCCGAAGCCAACTATGCTATTTTGACTGGCATATACGGTGCGGTATTGAACAGCCATTGCGAGTCATCCGGCCCTTTTAGTCGAAATTACGTTTCTTCAATCAAATCAGAAAAAACAGGCAAGCCGAAGGCCGTTATGTCTGCGCTTTGATCTACATAGATCGAAGAACATTGTGGATCCTGCAAATTCAATTCGGAAAAAAATCCCTCTACTTTTCCCGAGATTGGAGACCAATGGAACACCAAATTCTTAACGGTTGGAAAGAAATTAGTTCCCACATCGAACGAGGTGCGCGGACAGCGCAGCGTTGGGAGTTGCGGTTTGGTATGCCTGTCCACAGACCTGCCAACAACCGTAGAACTGCAGTAGTGGCCTTCGCCGACGAGTTGGATGTGTGGCTCCTCCGAAATTCGAGCGCACAAAATGGGGCTTCGCAGAGTGTGAGTGATGAGATCAATTCCGCCGGCCTGCAAGAAATTCTCCTCCGCCTGCAATTCGAGACCAAAGCACTCGCAACAAAGTTATTGCACTTGGAGCGGCAGCTTAACGAGACTACTGGCTCCAACAACAAGGAGTGTCCACAGAGAAATGATTCGCCAGAGAGCCCACAGGATGGCCATTCGGCACGTTGACATCCCAATCGACGGTATGATGCCTAGCTCACCATCATTAGTCTGCTTGTCTGGATGACACAACGCGCCCACACCGTCGGTCTGATTGCAAGCTTTAGGAGCAGCGAGAGCAAGCTATGCGCGCGAGTAGTAGATCCTGGGAGCTCGAAAAGATTTGGCCTTCGGTATCGATGGCACGACGCACACTTGTCGACCAGACTAGCGCTCGAGTGGCGGCTGCACTTTTCTCCATTGGGTATGCTTACCCCAGTTCGCAGATTTTTGGCCGGACTGTTCTGGCTGGCAAAAATGCGAGGGAGATCGCTCTGACCTTCGATGATGGGCCGAACGATCCTTACACTCTACGATTGCTTGACATTCTCGCCCAACACAATGTTCGTGCCACGTTCTTTCTCATCGGACGGTTTGTCCGGCAGCGGCCCCAGATCGCGCGTCAGATACGAGATTCTGGACACCTGCTTGGCAATCACACCATGACCCATCCAGTCCTACTCAGATTGTCTCCGATGGAAATACGTGAGCAGTTGGCCGGATGTAATGCCTCGATTGAGGATGCGACGGGTGGGCCAGTACGGTTCTTCCGCCCTCCGCATGGCGCGCGTTGCCAGAGGGTTCTGCACACGGCAGCTGAATTGGGATTGATTCCAGTGATGTGGAACGTGACGGGTCGTGATTGGACTCCGTTGCAACCTGAACAGATTCTCCGCCGTGTGGCGCAGAAAGTGCGCATTAACCAAAAACGGAAGAAGGGGAGCAATATCCTTCTGCATGACGGAGGGCAGGCGAACCTGGGAGTGGACCGAGGGCGGACGCTTGAGGCGACGAGGAGGATGTTGGAATCATGGCCTCACGAGGAACACGAGTTCGTCACGATAGAGAAATGGGTGAGCGAGGAGTCGGAACTGACCGGTAGGTTTTAGGGAAATCCGCTTAAATCGCAATTGCATGATCTGCTGAGGAATTCTATCCCAAAAGATTCCCTCATATCTTCGAAGTGTATAAGTGCGGACGGTGCAAGAAACTAGCTCCTAGGCATCGCTCGATAAAACCGGCGGTTGTTTTGGCGTGATCAGCACGAAGGGGCGTGCTTGCAACGTCAATGTTCTAGCAAGTCTTGGAGGAAGGCTTTCTGAAGACGCGTTACGCCGGTCCCGGAGCAACAAGCAGTCCTGCCAAGCCGGCTAGCAACTTCACTTTTAGCAATGCAATCTACAGAAAGCCGCGGTCAGACAAGACTGCCATGGGACGGGGATGCGAACACAGATCAGATTTCACGCGATCCATCCGCTGGAGACCGAACCGATTTCATCCATCCACGGATGGGCGAGGTTAGTGTTCTTCATGATGCTCGGCTCTTTTTTTGGACGCGCATTCTATTACCTCGGCATTCCGCCAGCCAAGATTTTCATTGGTGATATAGTCTTATTCCTATTCTTCTCCCTTCGTCCTAGAGCACTCCTCGACCGCTGGATGACTGCTCTGACCGTAGGTAGCGTATTCGGTCCGTTTGCATGGTCGCTGTTGCTGTCCATCTTGTTCGGCATGTTTGAGGTACTCTATGGGCTCCATTCCGACTATCCTCCTCTAACTGCCCTCCAAAATCTCGCCTTCAATATTTACCCAGTCTATTTTTTTCTCGGTCTATGGGTAGGCACTGAACACCCAACTCTGTATCGCAAGGTAATTCGGTGCTACGCATGGATGCTCGCGATCTATGGCCCCGCTTATCTATTGTTTTTGGATCACATCAAACTCACGATGCCAGGTAGCGACGTTATGATCTTTAATCAGGTCGGCGGCGGCGGATTTATCATTCTGGCGCTCCTCTCTCTTGAACGGAAACCATTGCGTTATTGGCTGCCAATGGTGGTTGGCGCATTCATGACGCTGGCCATCCAGGAACGAGAGGAATGGGTAAGCACGGCCGTTGCTTTCTCGGTTTGGGGCCTTCTGGAGCGGAAGACGGGGAAGGTGCTATCTGTAGGCGTTCTAATGCTAGTACTTCTGTCGGTAGGATTTATCGCCGATGTTGATCTTCCTGGCCCTGCGGCGCGAGGCGGAAGAATTTCTTCCAGCGAGATCGCGGCTCGCGGACTATCGGCGGTCAGCCCAGACCTAGCGAAAGAGTACACGGACTCCAGAAACATTGGAATGTATGCTGGCACTATTACTTGGCGTACCCGGTGGTGGAGTGCGATCTGGAACTCTGTGCATGAGTCCTTCCCAAAATCCCTCATTGGCAATGGTTATGGATTTCCGCTGAAAGATCTTGTGCCATATCTCAAAGGCATGGACATCCGAACGCCGCATAGTATCTTTTTCTTCGCGCTTGGATATTCGGGCTGGATCGGCGTCTTTTTGTTCTTATCGCTCCAAGCCTCTATCCTCGCCATGTTGTGGCGTGTATATAGGCTGACCGGGCAATCCTATGGCTTAGCAATTTGGATTGCCACATTGACCGCCTCCCTTTTTGGCAACTCTTTCGAGTCTCCCATGGGATCGATCCCGAATTACCTGGCCGTCGGTTTAATCATCGGTCCGATACTGTGCGGCAAAATCATAGTCCTTGGGCCACATTCTTCTCATCGACCGACCGTTGAACCAAGCTTGGCGGCACAGCTCTCTGCCTTGTGAACCATCCGATATGTCACCCGCAAGAACATTGTTTTCGACGATTCGGTTCGAGCTCGTTGTCCTAAGGGATTGCGATCAGCGCATGGCGATAAAGTAAATCCTTGAGATCATGAAGATACTCATCATAGGCCATCCTTGCGGTCCGGGGTTAGGATCTGAACCGGCAAACACTTGGAATTGGGCGTGGCATCTGTCGCGCACAAACCAGGTCTGGGTCATCGCTCATCCCGAATATAAAGAACGTGTTGACAGGTTTCTAGAATCGGAGCCAAATGATAACCTCGAATTCCATTGGGTCACTGTAGATAGTCGCTTCGATTGTTGGGTTCCTGGCCAAGGTCAAGAAAAAGGCATCAGACTCCATTATTGGCTTTGGTTGAGCGAAGCTTACGAGCAGGCTGCTGTTCTTAATAAAGAGGTGAGGTTCGATCTCGTCCATCACGTTAGCTGGACCACGATGGCAATTTCCCCTCCCTTCTGGAAGCTACCTGTGCGGTCTCTTTGGGGGCCAGTTGGCGGCGGCCAGATCTTTCCGCCTGCGTTGACTTCACTCCTTCACGAAAAGCGAGTTACGGAGCAGCTTAGAAGCTTATATGTAAGCATGCTCCCCTTTTCGCCAAGGCTGCGAAAGACCCTTGCTAATGTCGGTATGGTATTGGCTGCCAATTTCGAGACAAAAAACCTGTTGAAGAGGGCCGGCGCCTCTGGTGTGGAGCTGTTTTTGGATTGCGGTGTCGATGGACAACCCATCATGCCAACGAGGCAATCCACAGGAGAGCAGATCACCCTACTTTGGGCAGGACGACTTGAACCGACCAAAGGATTGGTGATAGCGATACGAGCGTTAGCGAAATGTAAGAATGTTCACACTCGCTTGCTCGTGGCTGGCTCCGGAATCGAACGCGCTAGAATGGAGGACCTCACAAGGGAGCTGAGCTTAACAGATCGCGTCGAGTTTCTGGGGCGCATCCCGCATGAGGATATGTCGGCGCTGTTTCAGCGTTGTGATGCATTCGTGTTCACCTCGATGCGTGACACTTCTGGTGGGGTGGTCCTGGAAGCTATGGCACACGGACTCCCGATTATCACTCTCAACCATCAGGGTATGCGAGCGTTTATTCCTGAAGACGCCGCTATTAAGATTCCTGTCACAACTCCCGAACAAATCATCAGGGACTTCGCACTTGCCATCGACACTCTCGTATCGAATCCAAACTCCCTGCATAAGATGTCGAAGGCTTCGTCTGCCTTTGCAAACGAGCAAACATGGCCGCGCCGAGCTGAGACGATGAACATCCTTTATGGCGAGCTCGTAAAAGGGGGGGGCAACTCATACAGTCGAATGAGTTTTCATTTTTTTTAACATGCGCCTACACTGCTGTCTGTTCAACTCAAAACTGAAGGGGTTCGATTGATACGGCCCCAAGGCACTCTTCCGTGTCCAGACTGGTGGATTCGTTAAAGAACCGGGCAGTCACCTTTTTGGATTTCGTCAGTTTTATGAATTCATTTCTTCCGGGAAGCGAGTACCCTAGCTTGAGGCTTGAGTCGGAATGTCTTCGACTATGTCGATAGTGACTTGGCATTTTCCAGCTTATTTCGTTGTACGAACACCGTTTTGAGGCTTAGGTTCCGGTGGAGCACAAGTCAAGCTGGCTGAAGTAGTGTTACCCGATACCACTGTCCCTGGTCTGGGACTACTTTCATGGGAGACAAAGCCTTTGGCATTACCCGAGACTGCAGCCTGATTCGGAGAATGTGCAGCCATAGCCGGGCCACAGATATAGTTATTCGTAATGCTCATATTCGTGGCATTGCCGATCGCGAAGCCCCATTCCCAATAGCCTTCAATAACATTGTTATATGCGCGTGTGTTATTTCCCGCTATCTCGACCGCATAGGGAACATAGCCAGGCTTGTTGTTATTTGCGTTGATGACGTTGTCATGGACGATCATATTCTGCCCAGCAGTAAGCGAAAAACCAAACGTATATGCCCACGGTAGTAAAGCATTTGAGTAGTGGTTATATGCTACTTCCAACCCGCTCGGATTCGTATTCGTCCCAAGAATCTCGATGGCCATCCGGTGTATTCCAGAGAAGACGTTGTAATTTATCTTTCCTCCAGAACCGTCATATTCATCGCTATTGCTGATGGATATTCCGATACCTTCATATACCGTATTGAAGCTATTGTGCGTGATCGTTAAGTTATGGAACCCGTATAAACCGATTCCTCCAGCACCAAGTTTATCTTGATATTGTGAGTTGCAGGTCTGTCCAATGTTTTGGAATGAATTGTACGAAATATCGGAATCATTTAGACCTCCCGCGACAAAGATTGCAGTCGTTTGAGAAGCGACAGATCCACAGTCTATGTTCGCAAACACGTTATTATCGATGGTTGCGTTTGTAACTCGATTCTCCAAAAACAAGGGCCCGTTGTCAAAAACGAGATGTTCAATAGTCACACGTCTTCCACTGAAGTACATCAGTGGATATCTACCAGTGCCGACGAGACGGGCTGGTGGTCCGGAACGGGGACCTGTATAAGTTACGCCGGCCGCAAGACGAAGCGCGGCCCCATTGGAATTTGATCCATTGCTCGCTAAGTTATATATTCCTGGAGCAAAGTCAACGGTATCGCCAACTACGGCTCGATTGATCTTTGATTGAATTTCTGTTGCCGACATTTTAGCGTTTACTTTGTAAACTGCGCCTTGTGCCGGAGATATGAACAGCAGGGGCGCTAGCGAACAAGCGAAGAGTTGAAGTTGCGTCATCATGAATGCCTGACCCCGCTACCGCTGATCAGATAATATAACGCATTTTTTTCTGTCTAGCTTCTTGTTTATGATGGATTATCTCGAGGCGGTATAAAGAACGGCCTCCAACACAAACGCACGTCATACGTCCAAGCTAAGCATCCCACGCGATGCGGCTTTCCCGAACAATGTGCCGTGAGGTGTTATGTCATCCTTGGATCAGACCGTTAACAGAACCGCCAACGAAGTTGACCCGCCTATCACACTGAGCATCATTACTATTGTGCGTAACGATTTGCCCGGGCTCACTACAAGCTGCCGTTCGCTGGAACCTATCTTGGCGAGTGACATTGAGCACGTCGTCGTCGATGGCAGCACGGAGAGCGACGTACGAAATTTCTTGTCGCTTCGGCGCACAGGAAGACTTAAATGGATCAGCGGCCCCGATGACGGAATTTACGACGCGATGAATAAAGGCCTTACCCTCGCATCAGGAAGCTATGTATTGTTTTTGAACGCTGGTGACAGGTTTCAATCGCCGTTTCCTATGGAAGGACTGCGAACCTTAATTTCGCGATCTCAAGCAGAGGAAAGCCCTCCGGTGATCCTCGGGTATTCGGCGGAGGTATACGGCAAACGAAAATATCTACGCCCGGGGCTTGGCAGGGAAACTGATGTATTTATGGCGCCAAGTCACCAAGCGACATTCTATCCACGCCATTTCATAGACACTAACCGATTTCGGTGTGACATGCCGGTTGGTGGCGACGGAGAATTCACAGCTCGAGGAATCTACTACTGTGGAGCAGTCTTCTTTCCGGCCGTCATTTGCGAATTTTCGCTCGGCGGTGTTTCCACCAGCTACTCGAGGGTTAGCGTTGTTCTACGACGTCTGAAGGAAACTACGTCACCTGTTCAACAGTTGAAGCTGCTCACTAAGTTGGTACTCTGGCGGGTTCTTCCACGAAGACTCTTCTACGATTTGATGGCCAGTTATAAGTACACACGCTTTACCGATGCCGCGGCGCTTCTCCTTCCAGTAGACCAGCTGCACATTCCTCGCTACGCAGCTGCCATAGGATTAAACTGGAAGTTTGAACCTATGGGAGTTTTGCCGTCGGTAGCAGCGGAATATAGTCACGTGCCTAGAGATCAAAAGAATTAAGTGGTACTAGTGGACAGCTACAGGCACCTGCAACGGATAAGAGGCGACCGTGCAATGTCAGGCATTCATAACAACGCCGAGTGGACATCTCGGTGCCTGTTGCGAAGGCCTATGGGCATGCAACGCAGGATCTTCGTTGTACCGGGAGGTCATAATCTGATATGAACCCCAAAGTCAAGACAGCAATAAGGTCAAGTCTTTTTGCGTTGGGTTTTCGTGTGACCAGACAAACCAAGTTCGCCGAGATTCTTGATCTTATGAAAAAACTAAGGCCGCAAGATTGTGGAATAGATTTGATTAGGATTGGAAGTAGCGGCGATGGAGGATATCTGATTCCAGACGACCTCGAAGGACTCGAGTATTGCTTTTCTCCGGGAGTAAGTACGGTTGCAGATTTCGAGAATTACTTAGCAGATCTCCGCATCAAGTCTTATCTTGCAGATTACTCAGTAACGTCGCCTCCGATCAATAGGCCCGAATTCACGTTTGACAGAAAGTTCCTGGGCTCATCTGATCAGGAAAATTATTTCACTCTTGCATCCTGGAAGGCTAAGTATCTTAAGGACTATACCGGCGATCTGATCTTACAGATGGATATCGAAGGTTCCGAGTACGAAGTAATTCTCAGCTTGCCAGATAGCCTGCTCGATCAATTCAGGATCATGGTGATCGAATTTCACAATTTAGATAGGCTCTTCGATCCGTTTGGGTTTCGTCTCATTTCGTCGTGCTTTGAAAGGCTGTGCGGATCGTTCCATGTCGCGCACATCCATCCAAATGGCTACGACGGAAGCCTCCGATATGGCGACCTTGAAATTCCCAGAAGCATGGAATTCACTTTTCTCAATAAGAAGCGGGTGAGCCGGACGAAACCCCAGGTAGTTTTCCCACACAAGCTAGATATGGATAACATACCGGGAGTATCTTTGGCGCTGCCTAAATGTTGGTATTTGTAGGCGCGCACTAACTCCGAAAAATAAAAGAGGTGAGCTGGGCATTTGCCCAGCACACCTCTTTATTTGCTATTCTACGTGCCGGATCTATTGCGGGCAGGTCAAAGCAGACGATGTTACATTGCCTGTAAACGTCCCGTCGACCGCGCTTCCTTGCCAAGAGATGAATCCACCTGCATTGCCCGCCACCGGATTACTCCCCGATGCCGGAGCTGCTGAAGCCATTGCCGGCCCGCAGATGTGATTGTTTGTGATGCTGATGGGGGTATTGGTGCCGATAGCAAAACCCCATCCCCAGTAGCCTTCTATAGTGTTGTTGTACGCGGAAGAATTGACGCCACCAATTTCGACGGCATAGGGAACATAGCCAGGCTGGTTGTTGTTTCCATTCATGACGTTGTCATGAACGATCATATTCTGACCAGCCGTAAGCGACAGGCCAAACGTGTACGCCCATGGGAGAAGTGCGTTGGAATAGTTCGTGTAGGCGACTTCGAGACCGCTCGGATTGGTAGTAGTACCGAGCAGCTCGAGCGCCATGCGATGAATGCTGGTGAAGGTGTTGTAGTTGATGTGACCCCCTACACCGTCATATTGATCGCTATTGCTGATGACGATCGCAATTCCTTCATAAACCGTGTCGAAGGTATTGTGAGTAATGTTAAGGTTATGGAATCCGTACATCTGGATACCGCCCGCGCCTTGGGCATCTTGGAACTGCGAGTTGCAGGTTTGTCCGATGTTTTTGAATGTATTGTACGAAATATCGGAATCATTGAGTCCTCCCGCAACAAAGATGGCTGACGTCTGAGAGGCATTCACTCCGCAATCGATGTTCTCAAAGATGTTGTTGCCGATGGTTGCGCTCGCGACCCCATTTTCCAAAAATAAGGTCCCATTGTCGAGGGTGAGATATTCGATGGTGACAGTTGTTCCAGAAAAGTACACCAGTGGATATCCACCAGTACCTACAAGATGGGCTGACGATCCAGAAGAAGGCCCTGTATAAATCCGCCCAGCAACCAGATTGAGTGCGGCTCCATTCGGGTTGGATCCGTTGCCAGCCAAGCTATAGTTTCCGGCTGCAAAAGCAATCGTAGCCCCAGTCGGACTTTCATTAATCTTACTTTGAATCTGACTCTGACTCATCGATGGATCGATTTGAATTGCATTGGCGGTCGTGGCAGCCTGCGGCTGTGTGACGGCAGAGGTCGCCGCAGGCGTGGCAGTGGGCGTTGCTGACGCTGTTGATGTTGATGTCGGTGTGGATGTTGATGTCGGTGTGGATGTTGATGTCGGTGTGGATGTTGATGTCGGCGTGGATGTTGATGTCGGCGTGGATGTTGATGTCGGTGTGGACGTTGATGTCGGTGTTCCGTCGGAGGTTCCGCTCGCATTGACTGCGCCGGATGCCCTGCGATGATTGCTCTCAACATCGGCAGTACGAGGGTTAGCTGGGTTAGAGCAGCCGACAATCAAACCTGTCAGCATCACGGAAAAACACGTCTGCATGAGCGTATGGGGAGGAGTACGCACGCTTACCACCTTTATTTTCTAATTTTTCAAGACAGGGAAAGCCAATGCGACTCTGCTCGGAGAAATAGAACATCAATCAAGTGCAAGAAATACTTGCACTTTTGGTTGAATAAAACAGATCAGATACGTGCTAGCGCAAATAACACGTACGTCATGGCGTCGCTCTGAAGGAGCTGACATGCCACTCTGATCCCTGATGTAAGAAATTGAGTGCTGAACGTTTCGGAGGGAGAGCCCTGGGTTAAGTTACGACGACACCTACACGAGTTGGATTTCGGTTAATCATGGCACATCGGCGAGCTTCCTGCAAATCATCACGGAATAAAGCAGAGAGGAATGACGATCACCAGATGCATTCAAGAATAGTACCGATCAGCATTAAACGATTTGATATCAAACTTGAGCCGACTGGAAGGGAGCTCCAATGCGTGAAATTCTTGGAGTCAAAATTACCGCGAGTAGCTACGGTGAAACCGTGGAAAAGAGCGTCGCATGGACGAAGCAAAGAGAGTCACGCGCCGTTTTTTTTGCAAATGTACATGTAGTGATGGAAGCATTTGATGATTCGAGTTTTCGCGCCAAATTGAATGCCGCAGATTTGGTGAATCCGGATGGCATGCCTCTTGTTTGGGGGCTCCGCGCAATGGGCGAGCGCGATGCAACTCGGGTGTATGGACCGGACGCTACGCAAGTGCTCCTTGATGCCGCGCAAGCGGCGGCTATTCCGGTGGGCTTCTATGGAGGAAGCGAGGAGACACTGGCCAAACTCATCGCAGAAGTGCGACGTCGATACCCTGATTTAGAGATCGTGTTCACGATGTCGCCTCCGTTTCACCCTCTGGAAGCAGATGAAGATGAAGAGATAACACGACAAATTTCCAACTCAGGCGCTCGGATAGTGTTTGTCGGGCTTGGCTGTCCGAAGCAGGAGCGTTGGATTATGGAGCACAGAGGGCTAATTCCTGCCGTGATGTTAGGCGTCGGAGCCGCTTTTGATTTCTTAGCGGGATCCAAGCGGCAGGCGCCGCGCTGGATGATGCGCAACGGGTTGGAGTGGGCGTTTCGCCTCGCATCAGAACCGCGTCGCCTCGCTGGCCGCTACCTAAAGCACAACCCAAGATTCGTCGTTTTGTTTCTTCTTCAGCTCCTGAAAGGCAAAGATGCGATGCCTGAACTTCTGCATGCCAGCCCTTATCCAATTCCAGTACATAGTGATAACGGCTCCGCCCCTAAGCAACATGCAAAAGATGCCCAATCTTCGCGCAACACTTAGCTAAAGCCTTCTGAGCACCTTGACGAGGGCTTTTCAGAGTCGATGAATTAGCGGTGCCAAATTTTGACACGGCAGAGGTTATCGTTCGAATCCGCTCGTGCCCATCATATATTTCAATCGCTTACAGCAAGCCCTTGAAGCGTTGGTAGCTTTTGGCAGCAATCATTTAGATTGCTTGCTGCAATTTCCCTCCTTTCGTCATCGTATCCACCGACCTTCTTTTAGACTCTGCCTGCAAATCCTGCACATACTGCCGTGCCGCCGGATCTTTTGTAGACGGTTTCGGTGATGGATGGGGCCATATTGAGGGTTGCCATTACCGGCAGGTCGATGTCGGTATACTTTTTCTCCATCAAGAATCGCTGTGGCGATGCGGCTGATGATCGGATGCGGCGTCGAGATTGTGGAAAGTCATCCTTGCGCTGCTGCAACTCTTGTTCCACTTGTCGCGTCTCAGCGGGCACTTCACCAAGCTGTTTTTGGATTTTTTGGCGGCATGCCGGGATCATCTACTTCAGTTTGCAACCTACTCTAGCGTGTTGATAACTAAAACCTCCGTTTGCTAGAAACGCAAGCGGCTCCCTTCACTTACTGCTCGTGACGGGAGCTAATTACGGAGCACGAAATCGATAACCGACGCAACTATCTGTCAAGAGATAGGTCGGATTGGCGGCATCGTCTTCCAGTTTCTTTCGTAGTTGACCGATAAGAACTCGCAAATAGCTGCGTTCATCTCCGAAGCCAGGACCGCGCAAGACAGCTAGCAATCGGGCATGTGTGACTGGACGGCCGGCACGTGCCATCAGAAAGGCGAGAGCATCAAATTCCCTTGGTGTCAGGTGCACCTCAGCCCCGGATCGTTCGACGCGGCGACGAACAGGATCCAGCATGAGGACTCCGTTGACGATCTTCACATCCTCAGGTGTTTCAGGTGCCCTAAATCGACGAATAGCAGCGCGGATTCTGGCCGTCAATTCCCGTGTCCGAAATGGTTTGGTCACGTAGTCGTCAGCCCCAGCCTCTAATGCGTCCACCTTGTCGTCTTCGCTATCGCGGACCGTCAGCACAAGAATCTGTGTCTTAGTGAAGATCCGCCTAATACGCCTGCAGGCCTCTATGCCTCCTATTCCCGGCATGTTAATGTCGAGAAGGATGGCCTCAAAATCCGTCGTGCGCACCCGCATCAACGCCTCCTCTCCATTGCTCGCTTCCGCTACATCGAAGCCAAGAGAACCGAGAGTAGTACGCAGACTTCGACGTAGCGCGGAATCGTCTTCTACAATCAGCAATTTTCCTTGTGATTCGTCCATCTCAAAACTTCCTTACGTATGTGCGGTAATGCCAGAAAGAACGTTGTAATCGTATCTGGATCGCTTTCTACCCACACCCGGCCGCGATGAGCTTCCACGATCCGCTTGGTTACGGACAGACCTATGCCAGTCCCAGAAGCCTTGTACTGCGAACCCGGGGCTCGGTAAAAACGCTGAAAGATGCGTACTCTCTCTTCAAGAGCGATGAAAGACCCTTCATTCTGAACGCTAAACACGACTTCGGTGTCAGTGGAAGCGATGCGAAGGGTAATTGGTGACTTAGGGCTGGCGTACTTCGAAGCGTTGTCGAGCAGTTGAAAGAGTGCCATCTGAAGCATATTGGGATCTGCCCACAAGTAGTTCACCCCACGCTCATGGATGACGCTCAGCGGATGATCTTCCAGAACGGCCGCATGTTGTTCCTTATAAAGTTCAACCAAATCCGTCAGCGAGATCTTCTCGTGACGGACCACTAATTGCCCCTCATCCAATCGTGCGGTTTGAAGTATCTGGTTGGTCAGCTTCACCAGACGAGTTGTTTCCTCATCAATGAGAGACACAAGTTCTTTTTCTGCGTCCCCGAGATTGCTGATCTCGATCAGTCCTGAACTGGCGCTCTGGATGGTCGCCAAAGGTGTTTTGAATGAATGGGCGAGACCGTCGAGAACCGCGGATCGCAACTGCTCACTCCTCTTGGCTGCTTCGGCATTGCTCTCCGCTATAAACGAGTGTGCCCTTTCCAGGGCGATTGCGGAAAGGGATGCAATCGCGTCCACCGATCGAGGATCGAAATGGCTTTCATGATGAGAGCCCTTGATATAAAGGGCACCGACGGGCCTTGCGCCTAGTCTCAATACTCGTTTAAATCTGCACGCGGCAAGATCGTTTTCGCAAAGCTCGTGAAAATAAATTGCAAGTACGTCGCCGTCCGGTATGGCTTCTTTTCCAGCTTTATCCATCCGAACCTCGCGGGCATCCCACAGGGCCACAGCATCGGCGTTGAATGCATCAACGATCAGACGCGTAAGTTGCACACCAACGTCCTGACTCCGGTCCATGATGATGATGTCCCGGCTTGTGAGGTAAAGTCTTTCCAGTCTCGTTCGTTCACTCTCGGTTTGTGCAGCCTTCTCCTTGATGCGGTCAACAAAATGACCTGCGGTCAAAGCGATTGCCACAAATGTTACCGATGAAATCCAGTCCTGAGGTTCACGGGAGTAAAGAGAGAAAATCGGGACCATATAGAAGTAGTCCAGACATCCAACGGAAAGCACTGAAGCAGCTACTGCTTCAATAAAACCCCATCGAAATGCGATTAGCATAACGAGGACAAGATCGATAAGTCCCGCAGTCAACGCCTTGCCATGGCTACCGTATACCGCTGTCGTTACTAACACCACAATCGGGCCAGTAGCGAGAGTGCGGAGCAGACGCCTGGTTACATGCGTGTATCTCATCTCGAAACATCAGAATATCGCCAAATCGTTAGACATGTTCGACCCCGAACTAAAAAGTTGTAAACAAGTCGTAAAGTTTAATGAGCCTAGGTACACTAACCGTTTTGAAATGAGGCGAGTTACAGGGCATAATTTCTAGCCGATTTATTCCCCAACAACAAATGCTCTGGGATGAGTATTCATAGACGTCGTTGCAAAAAAGTAAAAGTTATAAGTAAACCGTAAAACCCGGGGTGATCGTTATGCCATAGTTATGCGCGAAGAGTTGTCATGAGACATCGCCGCTAATTGAATCGGCAGATTGGAGAACACTCATGACCTCTCCCAGAGGGTCGGTACATCATGCTTCACTCATTTCCGCACATGCTTTGATGTGTTTGCATTTGGAGGCAGCACTTCTAATTGAGCAACAGGCCGCATCTTCCCGAGTACGAGATAAAGCGAATTCCCAGATCCTTTCATCATGGCGAGTTCGGAAACGTCATCTATCAGGTCCGTTCCTTGTTCTGTTGAGCATGCTCATTCTGGCTGCCCCAACTGTAGATGCTCAGTCGACGTTCGGAAGTATTCGAGGAATTGTTCTGGATAGTTCTGAGGCTGCAATCCCGGATGCGCAGGTCACACTTCACAGCACAGATCAGAACACCGACCGTATCGTGAAGGCTGACGCCACTGGCAGCTATTCAATCGAGAATGTCCTGGCCGGCAAGTACAGTCTTCGCGCTCAGCATGATGGCTTCGCAGATACGGTAATTGACGGCATTACGCTGGATGCGAGGCAGGCTCTACGGTTTACGTTGTCGATGAAGCTTGCTGAGCAATCGACCACCGTCGAAGTGAACTCCTCCGCCACTGTGATCAACACGGAGAATGGCACGATTGGAGATTCAAAAAATACGGCGCAAATCGGCCAGCTACCGCTGAATTTCCGCGCATCGACGACCAGTCCACTTGCGGCATTAACGACTTCGCCGAATGTGCAGCAAGATAGCCAGGGAAATACCGCTATCGGTGGTGCGACTGCAAACCAGATCGGCTTCTCCGTAGATGGCATTTCAACGGCGAACGTCTTCCTTAGTGCCGCAGGAACAAACCCTTATCCATCCGCAGAGGGCATCGCGGAACTCAAGGTCTCCGCCTATAACAACAATGCTGAGTTTTCCCAGGTTGGCGACGTGACTTTTACGACCAAGGGAGGAACAAATCAGTTTCACGGGAGTCTCTTCGAGTATCTGCAGAATGATGCGCTTGACGCTCGCGTACTGAATTTTACAGAGAAGGCCCCGAAACATTTCAACACTTTCGGAGGTAGCATCGGGGGTCCGCTGTCGATTCCTCATCTTTACGACGGCCATAACAAGACGTTCTTCTTTTTCGATTATGAGGGCAACCGGAGACGAACCTCGCAGGCACAGCAATACACAGTTCCCACTGCGGAGGAAAGAGCGGGGAACCTAAGTGCGCTTGCGTCTACCTTGAGAAATCCTTTTACAGGCCAGAATTATCAAAACAGCACCATTACAAATATCAACCCGACAGCTACAGCGTTGCTGAATCAATTTTATCCGTTGCCGAACCTCCCCACCTCGAACGGTTCTATCAACTATCAGACATTGGTACCGATTCCCTCGAATACAGATGGATTCGATGCCAGACTCGATCAGGTCATCAACTCGAAACAGCAGGTGTACGCGCGATTCAATCGAAAGAATCTAACGGTAAATGTGGTTAACCCGCTTTTGCCAAACGATGTAGATACCGAGCATGACCGGAGCTTCCTGGTCTCTCACAACTACGTAATCAACAGCCATCTTTTGAACGAGTTTCGCTACGGGTTCACTGATACCATCCTCGCGCCCAACTTCGCGATTCAGGGCGCTGCAGCTCTGCAGGGATTGAATATTCAAGTCGGCGGTGATCAGGGCGTCAATGTTTCGAATCATCCGGTGGACCAGGGCTTTCCATCGATTGTCTTTTCCGATGGAACAAGTTTTACCCAGATCGGACGAGATCACGTCGGACCTACTGAGTCCACTACGAAGCAAATCGCTGACAACCTCACCTATAACCGCGGCAGACATACAATTCGAGTCGGCGCAGATTTCCGGTGGGTGCGTTTCGCAGTCCCCGAGATCGAAACTCCCTCTGATGACTACGGGCTGTTCACGTTCAATCAGGCAGTATTTACTGGCAATGCCTTCGGCGATTTTCTTCTTGGTGCTCCCAATACGTCATACTTTGCTGTCACGGGACCGAGAGACAATGCGGGTGGCCTTCAGACAGGTATCTACGGTCAAGACCAGTGGCAGGTCAACGATCGATTGACCGTCAACATCGGCCTTCGTTGGGAATTGATGCCTCCCTTTGTCGACAAGAACGGAATTCAGGCCAACTTCGATCCTAACTACACAGGCCCTGGTGCAAATGGTCAAGGTGCAATCATCGTCAACGACGTTTTGCTGAATGGTCTCGGAACAGCTCCCGCCTTCCTGGCGTCTTTCAATGCGTGCGGGCTTGGTAACGTCAACCCTAACTACAATGGCTCCACTTGCACTCCAGTGGTGACAAATAGTCAGGACCATCTACCGCAAGGTCTTCGTCAGACCTATCTTCGTAACTTCGATCCACGTTTCAGCGTTGCGTATCGCCCGTTCAAAGACAACAAGACGGTCATCCGTGCCGGCTTCGGAATCTTCACCGTTACTGCTCTGGGACAACTCCAGAACAACAACGAGAGCAATCCCCAGGCTGCTGTTAATACGTGGCAGAACAACAACGGAGGCACACCTGCGTTCACCTTCCCGCGAGTTACGCCACCCGGCGCCGGACTTCAGTTCGGAGGTGGAGAGCTTGAGCAAGGAACTGATCCGCACTATCGTGATGCGCAGTCGGAACAATGGAACCTCACAGTAGAACGAGAGCTTACTTCCAATACCTCAGTTAGGGTTAGCTACGTTGGAATGAACTCTTATCGGTTACCCGTAACAGTAAATCTGAATCAAACGAAGCCAAGCACAACTCCCTATAATTTTGCGAATGCGCCATTTCAAAACTGGGGAGTTATCTTCGAAACCTATAATCTAGGGTCACAGAACTATCAAGGGCTGGAGTTGGAGGCCACACACAGGATGTCTAGAGGTTTGTCCTATCAGGCAAACTATTCTTGGACTCACAACATCAGCGATGCCCAGGGCGACGCACCTACAGCGTTCCAGGGGGAAACCCGTTATGGTCTCGCAGATCTGGACCGTTTTAACATCAGTGCAAACCGTGGAAATGTCGTCGGAACAAGGCGTCAACGCTTGCTGGTGACAGGTACTTACGAGCTGCCGTTCGGCAAAGGTCGTCAGTGGTTAAACTCGTCACCCGTAGTTGGAGGAATTTTAGGCGGCTGGAACATCAACACCATTACGCTTCTCCAAACGGGTCCCTATCTCACGCCAACCGACAGCATAACTAATGACCAGACCAATACCGATCCTGCTGCCGATGGATCGATCGTTCGCCCTGATCGAGTAGGAAATCCGATTCCCTCTCATCGTTCACCAGCGAACTATTTCAACACCAATGCGTTTGCACCTACTCCAGCTAATGCCGGACGAATAGGCAGCGCGGGAGTTGGAATTCTTGAGGCGCCGGGCACGATCGCAGTAAGTGCAGGTTTGGCAAAGGTGATTACCCTCAGAGAAGCATGGCGCTTGCGCTTTGAGTCAACATTTACCAATGTATTGAACCATACAAACTATGCGCCTCCGGCAACTAATGTAAGCAACGCCAGTTCATTCGGCGTGCTTACAGGAGCACAAACGGCAGAAAACGCGGGAAACAGGACGGGACAAATCGCCTTGCGACTCGAATTCTAAAATCGGATGGAGGCAAAGCCAACCAGCGTTGAGTTGGGCCAGGAGTTGAAATCGATTCCTGGTCCAGCCCAAGCCAGACCAGCTACGGATTATGAGCAATTTCAAATCAATCGAATCGTCCTAATTCGAGGTAAAGATGAGTTTGTTATGGACAGGTGTATGCAGGATTTATTTCAACTCCTACACCGAAGCTCTTTTGTATTGGTCAGTCGATAACGGAGATCCTTCAACAGAAGTAAAGTGCCAACGTGTGGTGATGACCGGTAACTTTGAGGCTGTCGAGGCACCCGAACAAGAAGTAGAACCGCGTGCGTGGCTTTATTTCAAATCGGCAAGTGTATACGAGCACCTAGATGGAGTCATTGCTGTGAGCGGGGGCAATACAACCGCATCGCTGCGCGACAGGAGCGGCAATGATGCGCGGTGATAGGCACTCCATGGTTAAGATCCTGATCGTAGACGACCAACCTGAAACCGCAAAAATCTTTCAAACAAATCTTTCATCTCAAGGATATCTTACGCATGTTGCGGCAAACGGCGTAGAAGGCATGACCATAGCCCGAGATTGGCAGCCGAACCTTGTGGTCGCGGATATATTCATGTCGAAGATGAGCGGTGTTGAGTTTTGCCGCCAACTCCGTGAGATCTCTGAAGCGCCGATTATTGTTTTCTCAGAGCCTACACATGAGAACATTAAGGTCGAGGCATTGAATGCTGGCGCTGACGATTATGTTGTCAAGCCAATTAGCATGCCGGAGTTTCACGCCCGGGTGCAGGTTCAGCTTCGACGTCATCCAATTAATAGATCAGAAACGCAACGAACTCTCGTCGCGGGTGACTTTCAAATTGATATTCCTTTGCATCGCGTCACTGTCCGTGGCCAGCCGATTCATCTTTCGCCATTAGAGTTTGGTCTGTTGCGTTATTTCGTTGAACACGCCGGACAGGTTCTTACCCACCGAGCGATTTTTCAAGATGTATGGGGAGTAGACGAGGATCGTAAGGGCCACATTCGCGTCTATATCGCCAGTCTTCGCAAGAAGATTGATTGTTCAGATCACCGCCGGTACATCGTCACCGAATCATGGATGGGCTATCGTTTTTGCGCATCTGGTGAGGTGGTTGACCTGTAAAACTAAGGCTACTTTGTCACCGTATGCATTCTTCAGAAATCTGGCGACTTCCGGCCCGTCCTTAATCGACGGAATCGCGCCAATCCAGTAAAAAGGCTGGGGCGAGAAAAGGTGACAGCCCCGCATTCTCCCGCATGGAAAAACTGCGAGGCTGTTCCCGAGCGTCCTCGGAAGAAATAGTCAACTAGAATCATAGTTACGAGAATAGAACGATGATGCCGAGAATCACACGATTTGCGGCGGAGAAGATCAATAGGTAGAGAAGACCCGCACGAGAGCAATACTGATCTTCCAGCTTTCGATACAGTCAGTGCGGAGATTTGAGAAAGCTGACTTTGCCCAATACTGGTTCTAGGGCTTCTGCGCCATGCCAGTTGATTCACGAATAACAAGCTCTGTACGGACCTTATACTTCTTCCCTATGGCGTGAGGATCTTTACTGAAGCTTTCAAGCGCTTTGAAGAAGGTTTCTGCAAGTGCGTTACGTGGTAACCGTAGCGTGGTAAGCGGAGGATAGACGATATCGCAGAGTTCAATATCGTCGAACCCCACAACAGAAAAATGAAGTGGTACGGAAAGACCCTTCCGATGAATCACTCGAAGGGCACCAATCGCTGTAAGGTCATTCGTCGCCAAAATGGCTGTAGGGCGATCTTTGAGAGCCAGCAATTCCGACATACCGCTTTCGCCACCGGTAATACGGTAGTTACCGACACGAAGGAAAGATTGCTCAACCTTCAGCCCGGCTTCAGACATTGCAGCCTTAAAGGCGTCAACACGGTGATCGGAGATGGTGAGACCAGGCGAGCCACCAATATAGGCAATCTTGCGATGATAAAGCTGTTTGAGATGAGCGATCGCCTGTCGCATACCGCTCATGTAGTCGATGGAGACATCACTTAGTCCCGCTGCGACGAGCCTGCGGTCCATGGTGACAAGCGGAACACGGTTATGCAAAAGCGATTCGATCGGCCCAGTTTCAATTTCAGCGGCAAGCAGTGCCACTCCATCAACCTGGCGAACCAGCATGCGACGTATCGTTTGTTGCATCTGAGATATGTGAAAGTCGGTCGTCGCCATCAACATATCCTGATTATTCTTGACGAGAATTGCCTCGAAATAACGAATGAATTCCGGGAAGAACGGATTTGTGATATCAGGAATAATCAGGCCGTAAGTGCTGCTTTTTCCATACTTTAATGTGGTTGCACTCCCATTTGGGACAAACTTGTTCTCTTCAATTACTTTCCGGACGCGCTCTGCCGTCCGGGGGCGGACAAGGGTGGAACCGTTAACAACACGAGATACGGTCGCACTCGAAACTCCGGCGAGCTTTGCTATATCACGCATGTCCATAGAAGGGTCTGAAAAGCTCCTAGTGCCGATGAGGCATGTGTTAGTGAAGTTATTGTTCCGACAAGTGTCGTTAGTGTATCGCCGTTGACTATTGTATACGGATACATTTATGGTGTAGGCGCATAGATTTCATACTTTTCTCTTCTCTATTTTCCCACGAGGGCACGCCTTGACGACTGAATCTTCTGTTTGTGAAACGAATCGCAGTTCTTTAACTCGACGTCAGTGGCTCAAGCAAGCCCCGGTAAGCGCCGTGACGGCGGCGGCAACAATGAGTTTGATGAAGCCTAATCATCTAGAAGCTCAGGCAGGCTCACGCAGCGCAACGGCAGTAAGCGATCTGGGCGCTCGCGTCTATAACATACGAACTTTCGGGGCAAAAGGAGATGGTAGGGCTCTCGATACATCTGCGCTGCAAGCGGCGATTGATGCCTGCACTCGCGACGGCGGCGGCATGGTTCTGGTCCCGGCCGGAACCTTTCAGATCGGTTCGGTCGAACTAAAGAGTAATGTTACGCTGCGTATCGCTGCAGGTGGAAAGCTGCTGGGCAGCGGTGATGGCAAACAATATCACGCGGTAGACGTGATTCCACTAAGCGGAGACACAACGCTAGTGGATGGAAACTGGGCTCTTCTATTTGCAGTTAATGCAAAAAACATCACCATAGAAGGGCCAGGCACAATCGATGGGCAAGGAGCCCAATTTCATTCAAAAGTGCGTGGCACCAAGCCGCCCAGCGGAATCGGTGGTGCCAGCCGCCCCTATCATCTCCTTGCATATCGCTGTGAAGGTCTCACTGTACGCAACCTGGATCTCATCGATTGCGCATACCACAGTATCCGCGTGATTCAGAGCAAACGCGTGCACATGGACAGTCTCTATATACACAACCGTGTAAACGGCAATAATGATGGATTTCACTTCATCAGCACACAGCACCTCACCGTCAACAACTGCATCGTGTTATCACAGGACGATGCATGTGCGCTGTTTGGAAGTTGCAAATTCGTGACGATTACGAACAGCATCTTCAGCACGCGGTGGTCTGTTTTTCGCTTTGGCGGTGGCTTCGCTCAAAACATTTCGATATCGAACTGCGTGCTCTATCAGGTCTACGGCTGCCCGATTAAGTTCCAGGGCAACCCGGGATCTCGCTATGAAAACATCTCTTTTTCGAATCTCGTACTAGATGACGTTACCGGACCAATCCATGTAGGTGTTGGACCTCGACGGACGATTGCCCCTGAAAATGCTAATGCACCCGTTAAGGATGACATGAGCACGGGCGCGCCTCCAGGTACAACGACACCTGCGGTCATGCGAAATATCTCCTTCAGCCACATCCATGGCAACGTAACCACTAACCCGGCCCAGCTTGCGGAAACTGAGCTTACAAGTTCAGCAAATCCGGGCGAGAAGATGTCCTGCATCACGTTCAACTGCGTTGGGGGAGCGACGATGGAGAACATCTCGCTCGAAGACATCAATCTGACCTTCGGCGGCGGTGGGACGGTCGAAGATGGCGCGAGACGCAATCTACCCGAAATTGCCGGCGAATATTTCATGTTGGGACCGATGCCTGCCTATGGCCTGTATGTACGCGGGGTTCATGGATTCACCGCACAAAATCTTCGCCTGCGAGTAAGTTCGCCTGACCTGCGTCCCGCGGTGATCTTTGATAACGTGACGGACGCGGCAGTGTCAGGAATCAGTGTTGATGGCAACTCCGGAGCTGAGACAGTCGTTCGTATGATCGACAGTAAACAAGTTTTGGTTACATCGCCTCGCTTACTTACCCCAGCGGCAGTATTTTTGCAGATGGAAGGCGCAGGGAATGAACGCGTCACAATCGATGGCGGAGACATCTCGTACGCCACAAAGCCACTGATCTTTCAAAACGGCGCGACAGAAAAAGTCGTAAAGTTGCGCGACTAGTTCGGTGCCCCAAGGCGTTCAGCCGTTTTCCTTTACCTGCATGGCCAGTATCTAGTCTGTAAAGGAACTAACGAAAAGCCGTATCTTGACAACAAAAGCTCGACGCTTCAGACGGAAGAACCGTCCAAGCGTCGAGCTTTCTCAGCGATTAGAAGCTAACCCGAAGGGCTAATTGCAGATAACGGGGATTGTTAGCGCCATTGAACCTGCCAAAGGTCGCATCGGTTTGAGGATTGACAGTGGTCGAACCTGAATTTGCATTCGCGAAGGTTGCTGTATTGTTGAGTGAGTTGAATTGAGTGTGATTGAAGGTGTTGTACGTCTCGAGGCGGAATTGCACTGTCAGCTTCTCGATGGGGATGTTCTTGAAGAGTGCCGTGTCAAAGTTGGTGTAGCCAGGAAGGTAATAGTTCACCTTCGGAGCGTTCCCAGGATCGCCAGGTTTATATCCGCTGGTTGCGCTGGTAGCAGCAGCCCCCGCGACAGGAGCGCTCACCACACTTGTGTTGAACCATTGGTTGAAAGTGCGCGGCGCTCCCTGCATTGGATTTCCCGAGAGGTTAATGCGGGCACCATCACCACCTCCTGTGATGTTTGCTCCATTGCTGGTCTTCAGGATGATTCCACCCGGAGTACCGCTGAGATAGGAGGCAATGCCGGATATCTGCCAGTTATCCAGTACAGCCCGGGTGAGAAAGTTGCTCCAGACGCTGCTCGCTTTGGGCAGGCTCCAAAGATAATTCACGACCAGATTGTTTCTAATATCCCAACTGGCAGGTCCATAGTTCCAGGCGCGAAGGTTCTGATACATCGCAACCGTTACGTTGTAAGCATCCGAACAAGATGCCGCTGTTGCGGTTGACACAGTCTGACATGAACCGTAGTCCATCGATTTGGACCAGGTATAGGCTGCCCCAAACTCAAGCCCCTTGGAAAAGCGTCGAGTCACGCGGGCCTGCAGGGAGTTGTAACTGGACGTGAGGTTGAAGTTCTGCATGTTGATGCCCCCAAATCCAGGATATGGACGGAAGAAGTTGTCAGGCAGAGTTCCCCCCGCAGGACTCTGACTCGACCATAAAAATTGCGAGCCATATGGGACTGTATTAATGGGTGTGTAGTTGCTCAGGTGCCTGCCGAATGTGCCAACATATGCCACATCCAGAACGATGCCCGCACCGACCATCTGCTGAATACCCAAACTCGTGTTCATGGTGGAAACGACAGGAGCATGCAAGGGGATCGCATGGCCAATCGTGTAAGGTCCACTTAGCGAACCGGCGTTCTGGAAAGTAGCGACGTTGCCGTAGTATTGCGTCGGAGAGTTGGTCGTCGGTGCGTTGTTTGTCATGTCGCCTGACTGGCCGGAGCGCGCACGGACGTTGTAGAAGATCCCGTAGCCTCCGCGAATGACTGTCTTTCCCTGGCCGAAGGGATCATAGGCAAAGCCGATACGTGGAGCATAGATGACCCCGTTGCCATACAGCGTTCCTTGCGGGTAGCCCGGAGTGTTCACGTTCAGGATGCCGTTCTGGAGGTTGCCGGTATTGGGTACGAAGAGACCTCCCCATGCTCCTGGCACAAATGCCCCGGTTGTCGGATCGATCGCCCGAGGCAACCCCGTCTTTGGATCTTTTGTTGTCGGCTGATAAAGGCGCGGCGCATCGGAAGTTTTATACAGGCTTGGAGCAAAGTTATTGCCGGCCGACAGCCGCTGCGCCAGCGCCCACGAGAAACGCATTCCATAATCAAGAGTTAATTTGTTGTTCAGCTTCCACTGGTCCTGCCCGTACCACTCAAACGCATTGGTGCGCGGCTTGTAATTGACCAGCGCTGTCACTTCGGTCATTGTGTCGAAGTTCCCCAACAGGTTATTCGAATACGCGTAGTTGCTATCGTTTGGATTGTTAACGTCGCGCGCATAAGAGAAGTTACCGACACGATTGTGATTGGCCTGCAAGTACGAGTCTGTCTGGGCATCGACGCCGAATTTCAAGGTGTGCGAACCGATGATCTTTGTCACATTGTCCGTAGCACTGTACGATCTGACCTTATTTCCCATGGGGAATCTGCTATCCCAACCAAAGTTCGCAGAGTTGGTGAGGCCAAATGTCACACTTGGAAGCAGGTTGAGCGGATTAACGCCAGGATATAGCGCCGGAATGTTATATCCGTTGGGGTCTAACAGAGCCTTGTTCAGATCATCTTGGTTATAGAGCTGCGACTCGTTCCATCCCGCTGTTCCCAGGTTTAGCTCATTCACAAGCGTGGGACTGAAGGTATAGATCACATTGAAGGCAAAGTTAGGATTGGAGGTTTTGTAGTTTACCTTCATCAACCAGGGAAGATTGTTGGCGGGGGAGCTATAGCTATTGTTATTGACTGTCTCCAGGTTAATCCGGCCGAACATATGCAGCTTCTCAGTCGGGAAGTAGTCGATGCGGAATATCTCTTGGTTTACCGGCTTCTCACCTGAGTAATTCGTTGCGTAGTTGTAATTGTTGTTCGTGACGCCTAGGTCGTTCACAGCAAAGCCCGGGTTCAAGGCGAGGGTATTGTTGTAAAGCACCTTGAGCAGCGCCTGGGTCTGGGGGTTCATTCGACCGGCCGGAATTACGTTCCCTGGAAAGCAGCCGGCTCCCGGAGTTACAGAATTTACAGCGCAAGCACTGCCGGAAGTGGGATCCTTAACTCGAATCAAGTGGGCAGGATCTTGGAGTTGGTTTCCTTGGTTATAGCTCTTCGAAAAGTCACCGTTCACCTCGAGCGCGGTCGGTACCTTGTATGTCTTGAGGCCATCTGGAGCCGTAATCGGTGAGTTCTCAAGAGAGACGAAGAAGAACAGCTTGTTCTTGGCGGTATTGAAGTGGCCTGGCCAGAAAACCGGGCCTCCGATCGTGCCACCATAAGTGTTAAAGCGGTAGCGAGCCCGAGTCAAATTGCCGTTGTATTTGGTGAAATAGGCGTTGGCGTTCAAAGCCTCGTTTCGGAAGTAATAGTAAAGTCCGCCGTGAAATTGCTGTGTGCCGCTTTTCGTAACGAAATTGATGTTTGCGCCCGCGGTCTTTCCGTACTGTGCCTGATAATTCGAGGCCATAACCGTAACTTCCTGAACGGCATCAAGGTTGACTGGTGTGTCCAGGGTTGAGAGGCCACGGGTATTGCCCGTAACACCGTCAATCGTGGCTGAGTTGTACTCGCTGTTTACGCCGTTGATGGTCGGGGTGTTTGAAGTTCCCAGGCTTGAGCTTCCGCCACTCCCCACTACGCCCGGCAATACGCGAACGAAGGACATAGCATCACGCCCGACCGCCAGCAGATTGTCGATCTGCTTGCTATCCAACACGCCGGAGCGCTCAGAGCTGCCGTTCTGGATTGGCGTAATCTCCGCAGACACGGTAACGGACTGGGAGACTTCACCAACCTGGAGGGTGAATGTGCCGGCTGAAAGGACCTGCGAGGCGCTCAACTGCAGGTCTACCTTGCGCAACTCCTTATAGCCTCTTGCCTGGACAATGACCGTGAATGTCCCGGGCTGCACGTTCGAAAAGATGAAGTCTCCGTTCGACCGAACCTGTGTCGATACCATGACAGCCGTCTGCTGATTGATCAGTTTCACCTCTGCGCTGGATATAACTGCATCGGTTTGGTCGACGACGTGCCCGCTTATCGTGCCACTGGAAGTTTGAGCATCTACCTGGAAGGCTAGGCAAACGAAAACGCTTACCAGCAAAATCAATCTGAAATAAAACTTCATAAAGGCCTCACAAAAAATCTTTCCATATATATGAATACGTATACAAATAGACCGGAATACTTCGAATCCTCAAATGCCCCGGTCAGGCACGCAAAGTCAATCTGTACTCAATCAACAATCCTGATTAGCGAATAGCTCTTTGATTCTGACGCCAGGAAGCTATGAACAATCAAGAAACCTGCCGAACGACACCAGCAAATTCCCCGTCGCGGTAGCCATTTGCGATCGAAGCATAGCTAAAATTGGTCTTGGCGGATACTTTTATATGCAACGCGATATCATCGTCAATAAAAAAATGAACTTGCCTTTCATTACGAAACCGAGACCCACCGCCGATAACATTTTGGCGAGGCTCGGGGGAGGGCAAAGCATAAGGCGCAGCCAGGAAGGATCCGACCTGTAACGATGAAGTTGCGACCAGGCGGATAGGGAATATTCTTTTTTTGAATCTATAGACCGACCGGTCTACTCTTATCGACATGCCGCCCCAAGGGCGCTATTCGAAAAAGGAGACTGTCATGTCCACTCATTCCAGCAAAGGTACTGCTCTCATCACCGGCGCTTCCACGGGAATCGGCGCCGTCTATGCCGACCGCCTCGCGAAGCGCGGTTACGATCTCATCCTCATAGCGCGCAGCCAGGACAAGCTTAACGAAGTCGCGAAGCAGATTCAGTTCGCAACCGGTCGCAAGGTCGAGACCCTGCAGGCCGACCTCACCATTCCCGCTGATGTACAACGGGTTGCTGACCGCCTCTCCACCGACACCACCATCACTGCCCTGGTCAACAACGCTGGTATTGCGGCGGCGAACAAACTACTCGAGTCCGATCCGAACTACCTCGACCAAATGATCCAACTCAATGTCACAGCGCTTACGCGGCTCGCGCTCGCTGCAGCGCCCGGTTTCGTAGCGCGCGCGAACGGTCTCATCATCAACATCGGATCCATTGTCGCGCTCGCGCCGGAGTTGCTAAACGGCACCTACAGCGGCACCAAAGCCTATGTGCAAAACTTCAGCATTTCGCTAAAGAACGAGCTTGCAGATAAGGGCGTAACAGTACAGGTGGTGCTGCCCGGCGCAACGGCGACTCCTCTTTGGGATAAGGCGGGCGTGCCGATACATAACCTTCCTGCCGAGTGGGTCATGACCACCGAGGACATGGTCGACGCTTCGCTGGCTGGCCTCGATCAAGGCGAGTTCGCTACCATCCCCGCGCTTCCCAATGCCGCAGACTTCGAGGCATACGAGAAGGCGCGTCTAGCGCTTGCTCCCAACCTCTCGCACAAGAACCCCGCCGGTCGTTACAGCATTGGAGCACATCAGTAAGGCAAGCAAACTCGCGCACCTTAAGACCGGTACGATAGAAACCGTCAACCTCCGTGCATTGCGCGGGGGTTGCGTGTTCTTTCTCCAGAAAGCGAGCCGCATCATGCCGACAAAGACGCAAACCGCCGCGAAAACTAAACCGAACAAGAAGGCAGCGACGCCCTCGACGCGCGATAACTTGATCGGCGTGGGCCTCGAGTTGATGCGAAAGCACGGCTACGGCGCTACAGGCGTACAGGAAATTTTGAAGGCGGCGGGTGTCCCCAAGGGCTCGTTTTATCATCACTTCGCCAGTAAGGAGGAGTTCGCCGCCGCAGTAGTTGAGCGCTATGTCCATCTCGAAGGAGAACACTGCCAGGAGGTCCTTGGAAACACGAGCCAAGCGCCATTGAGACGGCTGCGTCGCTACTTCGAAGACCTAATCCGCACCGCGGGGCAATCAGCACCCATCCAAGGCTGCCTTATGGGCACCCTCAGCCTGGAGATCGCAGGGGCCAGTTCACTGCTACAAGCTTGCCTCAGTTCCAACTTCGCGTACTGGGAGGCGATCATCGCCTCCGTGCTACGCGAAGCTATCGAGAACGATGAGTTGCCAAAATCTACCAAGCCCGAAGCACTGGCAGGCTTTGTGCTCAATGGCTGGGAAGGAGCCTTACTCCGCTCCCAGGCAGACCGGAGCGATGCCCCGCTGAAGGACTTCCTGCACTACATGTTCGAGGGATTCCTAATCAATAAGTAGAAGGTTGAGTTCGTGCCTCGAATACGTGCTTTCACTTCGGCGTTCGACTCCAGGACTATCGGATACTTGTTGAAACGGATGACTCGACTCAAAATCCGGAGCCAGCTCAGCGCCAAGTGGGTTGATGAAACTAAATCGACAAACTCATTGAGTGCTAATCACCAGTAGCGGACGCTCGGCCTGTGTGCTTCTCAATGAAATCCATAGCCAACATAATTGCCAGCGCACTTAGTGCATCAAATTCCGATCATAGCTCGTGATAGGTCGTATCGAACCTGATAGACCATCGATGGTGAACCGAGATAACAAACTGGAAAAAATTTGCGGGTACTAGATCAAAAGATGGAGAAGTGATTCCCTATTTGGGAGGAGGACAGTCTCGGCCCAGATGAGCAAAAATGCTGTGACTAACAGATAGCACTTCAGGTACGCAAGACAAACACGGACGTGCTCACCCAATCGATAAATGTCTTTGAGGAGTCCCATGAGATGCAAGCGGTTGCTCGTTTTTTTGCCGGTTTTGTGGATTGCCGCAACTGTTGCCAGTGCACAAGCAAATTATGTGGCCTTGCGCGGTCTAGTGAAAGACCCTCAGGCTCTGGGGATACCTGCGGCCCACGTCAAGCTGACCGACGAGAATACGGGGCGTGAGCGCGAGACTACCGCCGATTCGCATGGAGATTATGAGATGGGTGGTCTTCTGCCTGGGGCTTATATTTTGGAGGCTGTGAGTCCTGGATTTGCTCCGACGAAACAAGAGGTGCTCCTAGAAGTAGGTCAACAGGTGACCTTGGACGTGATGTTGAAGGTCGGGCCGGACAAGCAGACGGTGACGGCCGAGACGGCGGCGGAGCTGTTGAAGACAACGGATGCAAGCGTTGGGGAGGTAGTTGACCAACGGGCGGTGTCGCAGCTTCCGTTGAATGGCCGGATGCTTGTCGACCTGATGCTGCTTGTTCCAGGTGCGCATCTAAGCCATGGGGCCCAGACCGGAGACATGAATCCGCTTTACTGGCGACCGGGACAACGATCAGCGATCAGCGTCGGAGGCAACCGACCCAACGCAAATTATTTTCTGCTGGATGGAGCAACAAACACCGATCCGACCTTCAACACCCAGAATCTGAGCGCGTCTCCGGACGCCATCCAGGAATTCAACGTACAGATCGGAAGCTACTCGGCGGACATGGGAGGTGCCGGAGGTGGCCAGGTAAATATCGTTACGCGCTCAGGGGGGAGTCATCTGCATGGAACGGTATATGAGTTCCTTCGGAATGGAGCATTGGACGCGCACTCCTTCAATGACATGGGAGGAACGAAGCATCTGGTGCAGAACAACTTTGGAGCTTCGTTGGGTGGTCCGGTTCCCATAGGGAAGCACACATTTTTCTTTCTGAACTATGAGGGGCTGCGCCATGTGCAGGCCGATTCGATGACGCAGACGGTTCCGACTACGGATGAAGTGAATGGCGACTTCAGCATGAGCGGCGTAACAATCTACGACCCGGCGACGACGAAACCCAATCCTGGCTATAACCCGAACCTTCCCGTTACGGCCCAGAATCCACAGTTCACGCGTCAGCCCTTTCCTGACAATAAGATTCCAAGATCACGGATGAATCAGGTTGCAGTGACTATGCTGACCCAATACACACCGATGCCGGGCATGATGATGGACGGCATGGGTGGAATGACGATGATGGGTCAGCCCACGGTGGTAGGGGCCGGAAACGACTCCAATAATTATCTTGATGTCCGAAATGAGATTCACGACACGGATCAAGGGACAGCACGCGTCGATCATCAATTT